>VTLG01008841.1_pt1 | contig 26995 bp, 47 predicted proteins | sample 4694571 | NCBI WGS metagenome assembly VTLG01 (sample SAMN12604809, study PRJNA352737) | marine metagenome | biome: ENVO:00000447; feature: ENVO:00000209|ENVO:00000569|ENVO:01000036; material: ENVO:00002151; isolation source: viral sequences binned using virsorter ...
GAGCAACCATACCATTTGTACAAACTAATCTGTAAATAAATGGTTGAATGATTAAGCTACCACTACCGATTTCACTATTAGTAATTGTAACACCACTTTGAACGACATCACCTTTAGCAACCTCACCTTCAAGTTTAGGATTTACTGCAGTAATATTAAGTGTGTCTCTATCGTAATAAGAATACTTAATATCTAAACCTAAATCCATAAGTTTGTTAAGTGAGTGATTTGCTACAACATCATTATCAATTCTTTTATAACGATTTGAACAAATTGCTCTTGCCTCGTCAATCGGAGCCGTGTCATATGTTCTTAACATTAACTCTTTGTCTTTTTCCGAATTATTAATCCAGAAATTAAGATTATGAGCCACAAGTTCTTGAGAAACAGGCAAACACTTTCTTAAATATTGTGTACCGATTTCTAACTTGCCACATAGTTGATTTAACGAATGATCAGTCAAGATAAATTCTCTATCTTGTAAATGATCTACACTAATACTTGGATAAACAAAATTATTAGTGTCTACTTTTATGCCTCTCATATCAACAAGATAATCTTTCTTGTTGTTTTTATCTTCATTGATATTGTTAAGCATTTCTTTTACATCATGACCTTTTTTCATGATTTCCTCCTAGTTAAAATTAATGCGACTGGCATCATCAGTAGTTATCCATCACGATAACTAGACAAATTGTATTTGTTTCGCCATTACTTGACTACATCGTAGGAATTACCCAGCACTTTGCGAGGACTTTCTCTGGTAAAGAAACAACGACATTCACAGACTAAACTTAGAATTATCCCCAGAGGCTCTGAAACCGAATTTTATGCTTTTTTAGACGAGTTCCGATTTATACATAGTCTATACAAGGACTATGCCAAATTTGACATAAAAAGCAAAAACTTATTTAAACACATAAAAGCCACATATTAGCCAAAAACACATATATAGCTAAATTATTACAACCTTATTATGCACAACTTATTTTATAGTGGAATCAAATGTTAAAATCGGATAAAAAAAAGGTAAGAGAAAGAAATTTCGAATCAAGTCATATTTCTTCTCCCTTTCTAGTTAATGGTGGCGAGTTTCCGATTTCTCGCCACTTAACAATCAACACACAGGAGCCATTATGTTAAACGAAGAACATAAGCAGTTCAACATATCTGTTGGACAAAAAATCAAATCAAGAAGATTAGAGTTAAAAAAAACTCAAACTTGGTTAGCAAAAAAAATAGGAGTAACGTTTCAGCAAGTACAAAAATATGAGAAAGGCTTTAATGGTACAAATACATTTAATTTAAAACAAATTGCAGATAAATTAAAAGTATCTATTTTATACTTTTATTTAGATGATGTTTCAACATCTTGCGTTATGGATGTAACAAGAATGCAAAAGCCACTAGTTTTAACTGAAGAAATGGAGGTCAAAGATGATCAAAGTTCAAGTAGATAAAATATGGTTAGGCAAAGTAAGTGTAAGAGATTACATTTATAAAAAATGTTTAAGAAAGAAAGTGTCACTAGGTATTGTGCATGGTAAAGAATATATGTGGATTCCTTATGAAAAATTAAAATCTGCAAAAAGCTATACTGATCAAAGTTTTACTAGCAAATTTAATGGTAAAAAATATAGACTTGTTGATTTTGATTGGAAACCTTTTAAACCTGAAAATGTTAATCAAGAGAGATTGGTATGAAAAACAAAACCCTTAAACCAAAAATTAATACAGATACTTTAGAAAATGGAAATGTTTATATGTTTCATAATCAGGCATTTAATATTAATTTATTTGTAAATGCAAATGGTGCAGATCAAGCTATGGAAAAATTTGATTTATGTTGCTTTAATCATAGAGAAAATTGGAAAATACTTTTGGAGTTAGGTTGTCAACCAGCAGAAAGTAGAAGGAAAAAATGAGCAATGAAAATTTTAATAAAGACGATGTTGTAAGCACTCCAGAAGAATATTATTTTTCACGATCAAAAAATCAATGGCTTATGGTTTCTGATATGTCGGATACTCATGTTAGAAGAGCATTTAAAAGATTGTTAAGAATGATACGATTAAATCAATTAGTAGAGGTTGATGATGTTGCTAAAAATACTATTTATCAAGTTAAGATAACAGAAGAACTTGGTAAAATAAAAGCACATTGTGAAGAAATTAGAAAGGTAGTTGATGAATAAAAAAGATTGGCACGAACATTGCAAATGGCTTGATACTTTTAGAGGTAGGATTATAACTAACAATCCTGTTTATAAAGATTATGTCAAAAAAGAAAAGAAAAGTGAAAAAAAAAAGCAAAAGAAAGATTAGTGGGTATTACTTTAATGGTAAGAAACTAATAATTCTTTATGAAGAAAAAAGATAAAATAAGATTTAATAGATTGCAAGAATTAGGTTGTGTTGCTTGTGGCTCTACAAATGTAGTCATACATCATATTAGAAAACATACAGGATTATCTTTAAGACCTGATCATCAAGATACAATTCCTTTATGTCCGAAACATCATAATATGAGTAATGAGTCAATACACCTTAATAAAAAGTTGTTTGAAGAAAAGTTCGGAACTGAAAAGCAACTATTAATAAAAACAAACATAGAGATAAATCAATTAGAAAGGAGATATTTATTTTATGGAAAGGGAAATCAATAAATTTCATGCACTACAACTATTTACAGATACTTTTAGTGCTGAAACAGTACACTTAACAAATGAGGCAGTAGGCATTTACATTAGATTGTTGTGCTTTGCTTGGACAAAAAACACAAAACCATTTACAACAGAATCAGCTTATAGAATTTGTCAATGCATAGATAAAAATTGTCAAAAAAAAGTATTAACTTTGTTAAATGAATTTTTTGAGCCATCTATGAAAGATAAAGATACACAACAATGGACTCATAAAAGACTTGTACAAGAACATGAATATCTTACTGATAAATACAAGAAAAGGTCTATGGCTGGAAAGAAAGGAGCAATGATTAGACATTCTGCCAATGGCAAAAGTTTAACTCCTATACCTAATCCTAATCCTAAACCTAATAATAAATATACTTACAACATCGGTTTTGAAAAGCTATGGAGTTTATTAAAAATAAAAAGAGGGTCGAAATTTAAAGCACATGAGGTTTTTAATAAAGTATGGGAATATTGCGATAAAGGTATAGATGATGTTGCAGAAATATATAATAATCAAACAAAAGATATTGAGGACAAATTTGTGCCACATTTCAGCACATGGTTATCTCAAAGAAGATGGGAAAATGACGAAAAGCGAGAAGAATCAATAACTATTGTACAAAAAATGGAAAAGTTAGGCTATGTATTTAGACATACAGAATCAAACTATGACTACTTCAAAAAAGATGGAATTGAGTATAAAATAGACAAGTATGATAAAAACCATATTATACATAAAGTTGAATGAAAGCAATTTTAAGGATATTTAAGTATGCTCGTAGAAGAATAATAGCTTTAGCAATAGAGAATCGTAGGTTAAAAGCACAATTAGAAATCTATCAAGCAATAGTTGAATCAGATGTAGAAACAAAGCAATGAAAAGAAAAAAGGCACAATATAAATTTGCAATTATAAAAAAAAAGAAATACTATTTTTATAAGATAACATGGCTAGATATTTTAGGCGATGCAGGACACTGCACTAGTTTTGAATTTTTAGGCATGAAACCTAGTGTAATGGTAACTCATGCTTACTTATTTGAAAAAGATAACAAATGTGTTAGAACATTTGCAAGTTATGAAGAAAATGATGAACTATTTAGTGATAGAAATGTATTTCCAAAAGGTGTTATTGTAAAAATGGAAAAAATACCTGTATGAAAATTGAAGAAATTGATATTGATTTAATAAAACCATATAAAAATAATCCAAGAGAAATACCTATGGAGTCTGTACAAAAAGTTATGAACTCTATTAGGGAGTTTGGTAATAATCAGCCTATCGTAGTAGATAATGACAATGTAATAGTTGTAGGACATACTCGTTGGAAAGCATTAAAGCAACTTGGTAAAGCAAAAGCTTATGTAGTAAAAAAAGAGTTTCCTAAAGGTCAAGCTATGGCTTATCGTATTATGGATAATCGTAGTGGCGAAGAATCTAAATGGTCTAATAAACTATTAGCAACAGAATTAAACATATTAAAAGATGATAATTTTGATTTGCAATTAACAGGATTTAATTTAACAGAATTAGAAAACCTAGCAAATGATAAAGAACTAGGCTTTGTACAAAACTCAAAAGATTTAAAAGAAAATTTTAATGTTGATTTTCCTGATGGTATGGAAGTTACACATGTTAAAATGGTACAATTATTTTTAAATACTGAAACTGAAAAAGACTTTAAATTATGGTGTCAAGAATTGCAGACACAATTAGGTACTGACAATTTAACAGATACCGTATATACAGTAGTTAAAAATGCATACAATAACAGCAAAAGCTAAATATACAGATCAAGAAATAAAAAAACTTGAGGGTTATTTTATTCAAGATCACCATTATGATCAAATCATAGACTATGATTGCGATGGCTATAAAGAAGATGGTAGTCCTTTATTCTTTTTTAGAAAAAATGTTATTCCAGCAAGTATATGCGAACAAGCATACAAAAACTTAAGAACTGCTACTGCTAAAGGTGGCAATAGAGGTAGTGCTGGAGGGGTACCACCTGATAGAAAAAACACTAACACTATGAATTTAAAGTACAATGACAAAGGCGAACTAGTACCAGAAAAAACAACAGGAAAGACTAGAGGATTTAAAATTAAAAAAGATGGAACTATATCTAGATTTCATAGTGCATTCCAACAAGTTGATAGTGGTATTGCTGGATTTTTTGATAGACAAGTAAGGTTTCCATATTGCAGACAAACTATGTTTAATGAACAAAAATTTGAAAAGTTTAAAAAAGGCTACCCCTATATAAAATATATTAATGATATTTTTAAAGAAGTATGTCCTGAAAGATATAAAGCACAAGAGGATATGATTAAAAAAACAAGCCAAGATTTTTATATAAAAGGTACAGTTTTTACTACTATTACAATAAACAAGAATTTTAGAACTGCTATACATACAGATAAAGGAGATTTAAAAGAAGGATTTGGTAATTTAGGAGTATTACAAGCTGGTAATTTTGATGGTGGCTATACAATTATTCCTAAATATAAAATAGGTTTTGATGTAAGAAGTGGCGATGTTTGTTTTTTTGATGTGCATGAGTTTCATGGCAATACAGAAATAAAAGCTAAAGGTAATTATGAAAGAATTAGTATTGTATGTTACTACAGAAAAAATATGATTAATTGTAAATCTGCACTAGAAGAACAAGAAATAGCAAAAAGATTAATAGATCGAAAAGGATTAAACAAATAATGTGTGCAGTTGTAGGTGCATACTCAAAAGATAAAGTTAATTTAGAATTATTCCAAAGAGTAATGCTACAATCTATGATACGAGGCAAACACGCATCAGGTATAGCTTGGAATGACAATGGTAAACTAGCATATCGTGTAATAAGCGAATCTGCTAATTTTTTAGAATTTAAAAATATTGAAACTAATATGATCATAGGTCATGCTAGATATAGTACTTCTGATTTAAATTTTAATCAGCCTATAACATCTGACAAGATAGCAATAGTACATAACGGAGTAATCTCTCAAGAAAATCCAGATACTTGGAAAGCTATTTATAGCTATGACTTTAAAACAAGAAATGATAGTGAAATAATATTAAGAAGTTATGAAAACAAAAAACACCCATTACAACTTAATGGCTCTATTGCTACAATCATATTAGATATGAGAGATAAACCTACAATTCTGTTTTTCAGAAATGAGCAAAGACCATTATATTACTCAACTGACAAAGATATATATATAGCTAGTACAAAAAACATTTTAGAAAGGTCAGGATTTGATCATATTTTAAAAACTGAAAGCTGTATAGAATATAAGATAGATGGTAAATTTAGTACAAATTTAATTAGAAAAAGTAAAACAGACTTGCAGTGATTAAATTTTTAAAACAAACTGATATACAAAAGGCAATATTTAATTCGCCAAGTGGTGTAAATACAAAGTTTTTGCAACAAAGTCATAGTCTATGGTATAGATTTAATAACTATGAGTCTAACGCACCATTTGGACTTTACAATAATGATAAACTTGTAAGTGTAATTTTTGCCACCACAAGTGATAAAACTAAATATATAAACCTTTACGAAATAGTAACTTTACAAGGTCAAGAGGGTAAAGGATATGCTACAGAAATTTGGTCTAGGTTTGTTGAATTTTGGTTTGATGCGGGTATGCATAGAATAAAGCTATCTTGTACACCTAGTTCAGTCACTTGGCACATGAGAAATGGTCTTGTTTTTTGGGCAGTAGATAAACAAGGTAGTTTAAGATCAGATCAACCATTAAAAAGAACTATAGATGAACAAATAAATTTTAGGGAATATGCAGTAAACAATCCTAGTGTAGCTTTACCTGATAAAAAAGTAAGAATGAAACTGCGTGAAGAAGATATAGAAACACTACAACTATCTCAAAAGAAAATACTAGAAACATATCAAGCTATTAAAAAAGTAGGCGAGTATTGGTTTAGACCACATTTATATGGATTATCGAAAAACACAAAATAGAACTAAAGCATTTTTAAGATGGTATGCTTGGTCTTTGCAATATAAAGATTGTGATCCACCTATATGGCTATTAAACTATTTATTTAATAGATATGAACATAACCTAGAACAAAAGCTATGGATTGCTTGGATATATGGCACAACTTATCATTTACCTACTGCTTGGATTATATGGAATGAGTTTCCAGACTTTGAACTAGTAGGATTAGAAAGATTAAAACGATGGAATAATGAAAATTATAAAAGGTTAAGGTATCAAACAGATACAAAGTATAATAAAGGCTACTTACCTCAGCAGTTTGAGAGTTACAAAGATTGGATAGGTAATAAACCACAAATAGATAAGTTTGCAGAATTAAAAACATTTGATAATGTATGGAATAGTGTTATTAAAAATTTATATAAATTTGGAAGATATTCTACTTGGTTTTATTTACAAACATTACACGAATGCGTAGGTCTTGATTTGACACCTAATACATTAAAACTTGACGATTATGGTGGAAGTAAATCACACAGAAATGGATTGTGCTACGCACTAGGATTAGATGACTGGATAGATAAAAAACTAGATAAAACACAAACAGAACATTTAGAAACAAAAGCAAGACAAATACAGAACACAATAAGAACTAAATACAAACTTAATAGCAACGCATATACTATGGAAACTGCACTATGTTCTTTTAAAAAAATATTTAGAAAAAAACAAGGAAGATATTTAGGCTATTATCTTGATAGACAAGCACAAGAAATATCACAAGTACAAGAAGATGGGTGGTATGGTATTGAATGGGGTGTATTTTGGCAAGCAAGAACAGAAACTTTACATCCTACACTTTACTCAAACATACAAATCAAGCCACATTTATACAGTCAATTTTTAGATACAGGGAGTTTTAATAGACAACTATGAAATGCGTAGCTATTGGTGGAGTTCCAGCCACAGGGAAAACTACACTTGTAAAAAAGATATACGATAAAATGCCTAAAATTAATTTTCAGTATGGCTTAGTAAAAGGACACTATGATAAAGAAAACAATATAGCATTACTTGGACTATACAACCAAAACAATACATTTTTAGGTACAGACAGACTATCTATGGGTGTAAATAAACAGTTCTTACAATATATTTCAATGGTACAAAGAAATATAATATTTGAGGGCGATAGGCTATTTAGCTTAAATAACCTAATAAAACTTAATGAATTGTATGAGTTAAGAATAATAATGCTTGTAAATTCGCCTGAAACACTTTTGAAAAGACACAAAGACAGAAATGACAGTCAAACAGATAAATTTTTAAAAGGTAGAGCAACAAAGATAAAAAACATCAAAGAACACTTTGGAGGCATTATAGGTAGGATAGAAACATACACATTAACTAACTTGAAAGAAAGTGAAACATTGAGTAATAATATATATGATTGGCTAAAATCACAAAAAGGACATAATGGCTAGACCTATAAAGAAAGTTGACACACAAGCAGTACAAAAATTAGCACAAATGCATTGTACTTACGAGGAAATTGCAGAGTTTTGTAATGTATCTACAAAGACTTTACAACGGAGTTATGTCCACCTTATAAAAAAGGGTCGTGAGATGGGCAGAATTAGTTTGCGTAGAGCACAATTTGAAAAAGCACTAGGTGGTAATGTAGCTATGCAAATATGGTTAGGAAAGCAACATCTTGATCAAAGAGATAAAATTGAGAATACAAACTACAATGAGCCATTACCATTAATCATAGAGGGCGATGCCAAAGAAAAAAGGTAATTTGTATGGCAAAGTTATTGTCTATGAAAAGAAACACAAAAGAACTTCAATAGGTGGTGGTAGAGTCAAAACATCTTCTATGAATAAAAACAAACGCAGATCATTTAAAAAAAATATTGGTCAAGGTAAATGAATAAACGATCTAGCTTTTATCCTAATGGAGAGTTCATACCATATCAACTACCACAAGACTTTAGACTATCAGAGGGCAGAGGTAGTTGTGGCAATTGTGGATTGTATTCTAACAAACATGGATTCTGTGGTGTGTATAGAACGAAAGGTGTTAAAGATACCTATGTTTGCAACAAGTGGAGAAAAAGACATTTTAAAAGATAATGGAACTAATTATTTTAGATGATGGACTATATCAATTAATCCCAGTTACTAAAGAAATTTTAAATGGTATTGAACTGTTTGATGAAATTAGTTGTTTTGATTTATGCGACATATTAAGAATAAAATTAACAGGCTATGTAGACACAATTAACTTACATATTATGAAAGATGGTAGTGGTGCCATGATTGGTTGTATGTGTAGATAATTTATGATAATTAATTAATATGGCAAAATATAGAGGAAGAACAGTTAGGCTAGGCAAGATAATGCGTGGCGATGTAAAAAAATTTAAAGTATTTGTAAGAAACAAACGAACAGGCAAAATAAAAAAGGTTAACTTTGGTAGTAAAACAATGTCTATTAAAAAACATATACCAGCTAGGAAAAGATCATTTATGGCTCGTATGGGTGGAGTGCTTAAAAAAGTTCGTGGTCAAAAATCTTTGAGTCCTGCATATTGGTCGTTAAGGAGTTGGCGATGAAGATAAGCGAGAACACATCAGTATCAATGCCAATAAGAAATATGTTAGCAATAGTATCAGCAGTTGCTATTGGTGTATGGGCATACTTTGGAGTTATAGAAAGATTAAACAAATTAGAAACAGCAGACCATCTTTTTAGTGCAGACCTTTTAAAGAAAGCAGAACAAGAGCCAAAGAATTTAGAAATGTTTATGTTAATAGAACATTTAGCTACTCAAATAGAATCAATAGAAAAAGAAATAGAAGCATCAAGATACAATAAAGTCAATATAGATCATTTAAAAGAACAAGTTGATGTTATAAACAAACAAATAGATAAATTAAGAAATGGTACACACTAATGATAGAAACAGTATTTGCATTATTAATGATTATAGACCATGAAATAAAGGAACACAGAATACAAGATAGTTTAAGTGAATGCCTTAAGGGTAAGAGAGTTGCAGAGAGACAATTAAAAGCAGATACAAATGTATCTTATAAATGTATTAAATCTGAAGCAGAAGTAGAAATATACATGGGAGAAAAGTCAATTAAAAAACTAATATTAAAATGAATAAAGTAGATGTTATAAAAAAACTTGCTGAAGATAAAACCTTTGAAAATGAAATAAAGCATAAAGGCGATAATGATTTAGATGTTAGAATAAAAATTTTAGAAAAAGAAGTTGATACATTAAAAGCAGTGATTGATCTTAAAGATATAGAATTAAACTCAAAAAATGATAAAATAGAAGAAGTAAAAACAGATAATAAAAAACTTGCTAAACAAATACAAGATTTAGAACAGGAAGCAAAGGATATGTTGTTATATCCGTAATTATGAGTATTAAAAATGATAGATTGGTTTGTAGAGAAAATAGGCAAAATTGCCAGAAGTATATTTCATTGGTCTTGGAGAGTTCAAGTACACCGAAAATATTACAGAAAGAAAAAATAAATGGAGTTTGTATTAACTATGATTATATGTGCATTCGTTGAGGGTAAAACTACCTGTATGCCACCACATAAATTTGATAATAAATATGAAGATGGATATAGTTGTATGCTTGATGGTTATACAAAATCTTATGATAAAATTCTTGAACTAGGCAGAGAAGATGTTAATAAATTTAATATCTATATAAAATTTGGTTGCTATGAAAATCAATCTAACAAAACCTCAATATCAAGTAAGTTCATCAGATAAAAGATTTAGAGTTTTAGTATCAGGTAGAAGATTTGGTAAAACTTATCTTTGTATTACTGAAATGATGAAGTATGCAACAAGAGTTAAAAAAATTATATGGTATGTTGCACCAACTTTTAAGATGGCAAGAGAGATTGTATGGCTAAAACTAAAACAAATGTTATCTGATTTTAATTGGATTGAATCAATTAACGAAACAAACCTATCTATAAAAATAAAAAAAACAGGTAGTATTATATCTTTAAAAGGTTGTGAAAATTATGACTCATTGCGTGGAGTTGGTATTGACTTTTTAATACTAGATGAATTTGCTGACATTGATGAAAAGGCATGGACAGAAGTTTTAAGAGCATCTATTGCAGATACACAAGGCGATGTTTTAATGTGTGGGTCGCCTAAAGGCTTTGGTAATTGGTCATATAGAATGTATGAAAAAGGCAAACGAGAATCACAATGGGATAGCTTTCAGTTTACTACTTTACAAGGTGGTATGGTACCAGCAGAAGAAATTGAACAAGCTAAACAAGATGTTGATATTAGAACTTTTAGACAAGAGTTTGAGGGTACATTTGAAAATTATGCTGGTGCTGTATATTACAATTTTCATGCTGTTGATAATGTATTAGAAAAAAACATTAATTGGCAAAAACCATTACACATCGGATTAGATTTCAATGTCGATCCTATGAGTGCTTGTGTTGCACAAATTGATAGGGATAAAATACACTTTGTTGATGAGATAGTAATTTACTCAAGTAATACAGATGAAATGGTACAAGAAATTAGAGATAGATATGGAACAAAAACTAGAATTTTTGTTTATCCTGACCCAGCTTGTCGTCAAAGAAAAACATCAGCTGGTGGTAGAACTGATTTAACAATTTTACAGAATGCTGGGTTTAGTGTTAAATGTAAATTAAAACATAGCCCTATAAGAGATAGAGTCAATGCAGTCAACTCAAGATTAAAGTCAGCAGATGGTAAGAGGTATATTTTTATCTCGCCATCTTGCAAAATTATGATAAAAGGGTTACAAAGACAGATATACAAGGAAAACACAAATATTCCTGATAAGGAAGAAGGCTATGATCATATGAATGACGCAATAGGATACTTAACTGAAATTGTAAAACCTTTAACAACAATACCTCGTGATTTTAGACCTCAAAGATGGAACATAAAGCAAAGATAGTATGGCATACTCTAGAGACCAAGCATTAGAACTACATAAAGATTATCAAGAAACTGTAAATAATTGGCAGTACTTCGTGCGTAGTTATAACGGTGGATATGATTATACACTTGGTCAATATCTTAATAGATATAATTTAGAACTTGATAATGAATTTAACCAAAGACTAGCAAACACACCTTGCGATAATCATTGTAAAAACATTATACAAATTTATTCATCATTTTTGTTTAGAGTTAAAGCAAGTAGAGACTTTGGTAATATGCAAGATGAGGCTAGTTTAGAATCATTCTTAAAAGATGCTGATCTTGAGGGTAATAGTTTTACAACTGTTATGAAACAAGCACAGAACTACGCATCAATTTATGGACATTGTTTTTTAATATTAGACAAACCACCAGTACAAACAAACACAAAGGCAGAAGAACTTGATCAAGATATTAGACCTTATGTATCTATGGTTACACCAGAAAATGTATTAGATTGGAATTTTGAAAGACAAATAAATGGAAAGTACGAACTTAACTATTTAAAAATAAGAGAAGAAGTAGATAAATCTGGTGGCTCATACATGAGACTATGGTTTCCTGATAGGGTAGATACTATTTATGTAGAGGATATAGGAACAGAGCCAACATTAATAGATACTGCCACGAATCAGATTGGCAAAATACCAGCAGTTATTTTATACAATGCAAAGTCACATAAACGAGGCATTGGTCAATCTGACCTAGTAGATATAGCAGATTTGCAAAAAGCAATATACAATGAATACTCAGAAATCGAACAATTGATAAGATTAACTAATCACCCATCACTAGTAAAAACAAATGGTGTTAACGCAAGTGCTGGTGCTGGAGCAGTTATTGAAATGCCTGATGAAATGGAGCCAAACTTAAAACCATATTTATTGCAACCATCAGGACAAAATTTAACTGCAATAATGGAATCAATTACAAAAAAGGTAGAATCAATAAATAGAATTGCACATACAGGAGCAGTAAGAACAACAAAGCAACAAGTTTCATCAGGTATAGCACTGCAAACAGAATTTGAGTTATTAAATGCTAGACTATCTGAAAAAGCAGACAATTTACAATTAGCAGAAGAACAACTATTTAAATTATATTCAGAATTTCAAAACACTACATTTGATGGCGAGATTAATTACCCTGACTCATTTAACATTAGAGACTACGCAAGTGATCTTATTTATTTCCAACAAGCAAAAGCTATGAATATTGGGTCGCCTACATTCTCTAAAGAAGTTGATAAAGAAATTGCTAGAGCAGTTGTTGACGATGATGAAAAACTATCACAAATTTTTGATGAAATAGACTCAAAGGCAGAAACAGGACAATTTACTCAAGATGAGCCTACACAAGAAGATGAAGAAGTAGAAGAAGAAGAAGTTTAATGAATGGCAGACAAAGTACAAGATTTTGCAGAATACAGAATTAGGCAAATTGAAATTGCTGAGGCAAGATACTACGAATCACTTATAGCAACATTAGATAAAATAGAAAAAGAAGTTGTCAGTCTTGCTGGTAAAACTTTACCCACAGATAATTTAGAAAGATTGTATGATCTTAAAATTGCGGTATCTATACAACCAAAGATTAAAGCAATATTAGATAAAGAATATTTAGCTTGGTCAGATAGAGTTGTTAGAGAGGGTTTTACAAAACAAGCTAAAAGAATTGAAAGAGCATTTAAAGGTATTGGCAATATACCTATAGAGTTTCAGCAACTTACAAATGCAGACTTAACATTAATTACAAATCTTAAAAGACAATCATTTACACAATTTAAAGATGTTTCAAATACTTTTACAAGAAGATTAACTGAAAAGATATATCAGTCAACATTAACCAGTGTAGAGTTTACAGAACTTGAGAAAGAATTGAGACAAACTATAAATGGTATTTATGCAAGTGCTGATGATAAAAAGATTAATGCATTAGTTAACAAAATTAAAAAAGATGAGGTTAGAGTTCGTAGATTAGACAAAAGAACTACACAAGGTAAAGTTGTAAGAACAAGACTCGATAAAAATATACAAACATTACAGTCAAAATTTGCTAGAGATAGGGCTGGAGAGAACATGAAACGATATGCTGGTCAAATATTAAACGACTCATTACGAGAGTTTGATGCACAACTAAACCTTGCAAAGTCTAAAGATGCTGGTTTAACTTATCTAAAATATCAAGGCTCAAATATACCTACAACAAGAGATTTTTGTAGGCTTGTCAGAACAGGAAAACTTGATATAAGAAGAAATGGACTTTTTACAATTGATGAAGTCAAGAAACTATGGCAACGATCTTGGAAAGGCAAGAAAGCTGGTAATCCTCTGATAGTTCGTGGTGGGTATAATTGTCGTCATCAATGGTCATTCGTCAATCCAGATTGGTATGACAGTAATGGCAAACTAACAATATAGGAGAAAAAATGTCAGAAGAAACAAAACCAGTAGAACAAACTACTGAAAACAAACAAGAACAAACACCTGTTGTAGAAAAAGCACCTGAGCAAACATTTACACAGGCTCAACTTGATAACATAATTAAATCAAGATTAGAGGCAGAAAAAACAAAACATCAAAGACAACTTGACGAACAAAAGAAGAAAGATGATGAAGTGCTTAAGGAAAAGCAATTACAAGATGCTAAAACAAAAGCTGAAATAGAAAAGCTAATGAAAGAAAGAATAGCAGAAAAAGATACGGAATTGATGAATATGAAAAACATGATCAAAAAAGAAAAAATTGATAATTCTGTTATGTCAGTAGCATCTAAAATGAATGCAGTAAATCCTCAACAAATTGTAGAGTTGATGAAAAGCAATATTAAATTATCAGATGATAATCGTATTGAAGTACTTGATAAACATAATAATATTAGGTATAACGATAAAGGAGAACTACTTACGATTGAAGAATCTGTAAAAGAGTTTTTAGATACTAACCCACATTTCTCGAAAGGGTCATTGTCTGGAGTAGGGAGCCAGAGTAGTGTCGAAGGTAAAACTGTAAAACCATTCAATATTCAGGACTTAGATATGAGCAAGGCAGAAGATCGTCAGAAGTATGCAGAATATCGCAGAAAAAGAGATTCAAGTCCTGTTCAAATAAACTTAACAAATAACAAATAATAGGTAAATAAAATGGCAAATGAAACAACATCGTCAACGCTCTCGGAATTATACACTGAGATCGTTGCAGAGGCATTGTTCGTAGCAAGTGAAGTTTCTACAATGAGACCACTTGTAAAAAACTATGCTATCGCTGGTGGTGGAAAGTCAGTTGAAGTTCCGATCTACTCCGCAGTATCTGCGGCGGCAGTATCAGAGGCATCTGATTTATCTAACACAGCAATCAATCCAACATCAGTATCAATTACTGCGTCAGAAAATGGTATCATGACTACTTTAACAGACATGGCTAGAAATTCTGCTCCAAGAAATGTAGCGGCAGACATAGGTAAATTGTTCGGTGAGGCGATTGCAAAAAAAATAGACACAGACTTAACTGCATTATTTGATGGATTCTCAACATCTATTGGTGGTGCTGGTCAAGAAGTAACTGTTGATAAGCTTTTCCAAGCATCTGCAACTTTAAGACAAAGTGCAGTTCCAGCTGGTTACTCTTGTGTTCTAAATCCAAAAGTAGCTTACAATGTTAAAAAAGCATTAACTAATACTTTCGTAAATCCAAATCCTAATGACTTAACTAACGAAGCATTAAGAACAGGATACATCGGAACTATTGGTGGTGCTAGAATCTTTGAAACAGCAAATGTAGATGGCACATCTGATACAGATAGCTGTAAAGGTGGTATGTTCCATCAGGATGCATTAGCATTAGCTATGATGCAAGACCTAAAAATTGAAACTCAAAGAGACGCATCTTTAAGAGCAGATGAGATCGTAGCAACTGCAGTATATGGAGTTGGCGAACTACATGATTCTTATGGTGTAGAGATATTAGGTGAGTCAGTAATCAACTAATAACTACTTTTCTATGGCGAGGTAACTCGCCATAGGGTATAAGGAGATATTATGGATATAAAATTAACAAATGGAAAAAAGACTATTGTTCGAAGTAAAGTACAATACGAGGCAAACATAAATCATTTTAAACATAGAGGTTTTAAACCTTTAAACGAAGTAAAAAAAACAACAGATAAAGTTGTAGAGTTAAAACCAAAAAAGAGAAAAAATGCTAAAAAAACTAAAAAGAAAGATTAAACAATTAATTAATTGGTTTGTAGGAAATTAGTATGGCTAATTATACAGGTGCAAATGTAATAAATGCTGGGGATGTATCAAACTATCAAGCAGACATATATGAGTTTGGTTTTTCATCTACATCTTCGGAAGTAACCTTTTTTATTGCAGAAACTACAAATGATATTTTAAGAGAACTGCGTATTCGTTGGTGGCCAGTTTACAAAACAAATGTTTATACAGACATAACAGTTTTAAATACTGCAGAAATGGTTGACACAAAGATTAATCTTGATCAATTTAAAAGGGCTGGAGCATTTTTATTTTTATATAAGTTTTTTTTACCAACAGTAACAAAGTTTAGACCAGAGGCAGATAAAGATAGATTCGAAAGAATGATAGAGTTTTACAGAAGTGAATTTAACAATGAGTTTCAAGCTATTTTAGAAGATGGTGTAGAGTATGATTCAGATGCAAATGCTACTATTTCTGTAAATGAAAGAGAGCCATTGCATGGAAGTAGAAGATTAACTAGATAATGTTAAGTGCAAGAGTAACATCTAATTTACCAAAAGTCAGAAAAAGATATAACTTATTTTTTAAAAGATTTCCTAACATAGTTACAAAAGGTTTAGAACAAGCTGGTGTACAATTAAAAGAAATTATTCTTGATAGAACTGATAGAGGTTTAGATTTTAATAAAAGAAAGTTTGTACCTTACAGTCCATCATACTCAGAAGAAAAAGGTAAAACAGTAGTTAATTTACAAGATACAAATAGAATGTTGCAGTCTATTGACAGTAAATTAAAAAGTAAAAACAAAGTTCAGCTTTTTTTTAGAAGTCAGACACAAGCAAGAAAAGCATTGTTTCATCAAAAAGGTTTAGGTAAACTACCAGAAAGAATATTTTTTAAGTTTAATTTAAAAACAGAAAAGCTTATAAGAAGATCGTTTGAACAGTTTATGAAAAAAGAAATTAAAAGGTTAAAGATATGAGCAAGAGAGAAGATATAGCTAGTCATATTGTTAGCACAATTTTGACAATTTCTAGTCCAAGTATTAAAAAATGTACAAGACAACCATTCCCATTGGAAGAACTAGCAGAATCACAATATCCAGCAGTGCTTGTGCAAACACAAGAAGAAACTAAAGAAGATCAAGAATTAGGCAATGGTGCTAAAACTAGAATAGCTACATTAGAGTTTTTAATCACAGGATATGTTAAAGGTGTAGAAAGCAATATAGATACTGCAAGAAATAATTTAGCAAGTGCCATTGAAACGCAACTTGAATCTGATATAACTAGAAACAACAAGGCATTAGACACAGAAGTAATAAGTTTAGAAACTGATGCTGGTACACTCTTTCCATATGGTGCTATCAGTATGGTAGTTAGAGTGATTTATGAACATGATAGTGCAACACCATAGGATTTAAAATGGCTGATAAAAATTTAGACAAAATAGAAAAAAAATTAGAAAAAATAGAAGATTCAATACAAGACATTCGAGAGTTGATTGAAAAACATAGAGAATACGATGACGATAATGTTGTTGATGATGAAGATGATCAATGGGAAGATGATGAAGATATTGACGAAGAAGAAGAAAGATAGTAAAAAGCATTATGGCAAAAGATATTAAATTATACAAAGATGGTCATGAAGTAATTATCAATGAAACACAACTTGATAATTTTTTAGAACTTGGCTATAAGCAAGAAGAAAACAAATCAAAACCGAAAAAGGAAAAGGATAACAAATGGCAACACATCACGGAAAAGAAGGTGTAGTAAAAGCTGGTGGATCTGGTATTGGCGAACTTACTGGGTTTACACTTGAAACTACTGCAGATGTTGTAGAAGATACTGCATTAACAGACGCAACTAAATCATTTGTAGCTGGAAGAACTTCATTTAGTGGCTCATTAGATATGAACTACGATGAAACTGATTCTCCACAACAAACTTTAACAGTAGGAAGTGAAATCTCTTTTGTTTTATTACCAGAGGGTAATTCATCAGGAGATGAAAGTTTTACAGGGTCAGGAATTATTACAGGAATGTCAGTTAATAATGGTATGGACGCAATCATTTCAAGATCAGTTACATTTCAAGGCACAGGAACATTAACAAGAGGTACTGTCTAATAAGACTTTATGAAGTTAATAGATTCTGCTAAATCTCATTTTGAATCTTTAGGTGTTCAGCACATGGAGATTGAGGAGTGGAAAGATGAGGCTGGTAATCCAAGTGTTATATATTGGAATCCAATAACATTATCTGAAAAAAACAAACTTTTTAAAAAGTCAGATAATCTTAACGATGTAAGTATTCTTGCTGACATATTAGTTATGAAAGCTATAGACAAAGATGGCAACAAACTATTTACTTTAGAAGATAAACTAGCATTGATGCATAAAGTAGATTCTGATATATTGTCTAAGATAGCCACTGCAATGGTACAGGCTATTAATCCTGAACAGGTAAAAAAAAACTAAAATCTGAGCCTCAATTAAAGAATTGTTTTATCGTAGCTGATAGGTTAAAAATACCTTTAAGAGAAGTTTTACAAATGGAAGAATGGGAGTATAACCATTGGTTAGGCTATCTTTTATTAGAACAAGAAGAACATACAATGGCTATGAATAAAGCAAGGCATAAATAATGGCACAAAATTTAGTATTAAATATATTAGCAAAAGATAAAACAAAAGTAGCATTTAATGGTATTCGTGCTGGATTAAATAATTTAAGAGCATCTATATTTTCTGTTCAATCAGCTTTGATTGGTATTGGTGGTGGACTTGTAGTTAGATCATTTATTAATGTTGGTAGAGAAGTAGAAGAATTAGGAATTAGATTTAATTTTTTATTTGGAAATGTAGAAGAGGGTCAGAAAGCATTTAAAGGATTAATTGATTTTGCTGGTAAAGTTCCTTTCTCACTAGAAGAAATAGCATCGGCATCAGGTAATCTTGCAGTTGTTACTGACAACGCAGAAGAACTACAAAAAGTTTTAAAAATTACTGGTAATGTTGCGGCAGTTACAGGATTAGATTTTAGAACTACTGCAGAACAAATTCAAAGATCATTTTCATCAGGTATTGGTGCGGCAGACCTTTTTAGAGAAAGAGGTGTTAGAGCATTACTTGGATTTAAAGCTGGAATGGCAGTTACAACAGAAGAAACAATAGCAAGATTTGAAGAATTGTTTGGAGAAAATGGAAGATTTTCTAAAGCCACAGAAGTTTTAGCAACAACATTTACAGGAACATTGTCAATGCTTGGCGATAAACTATTTAAATTTAAATTACAAACAAATGAGGCTGGATTTTTTGATTTTGTTAAAAATGCATTAGTTGTCATTAATCGAATGATTGAGGAAAACTCAAAAGCATTAAGTGAATTTTCTACTGCAGTTGGTCAAGGAATGGTTAACTTTATAAAACAATTTATTTTAGGTATGGCTGGACTTATGGATTTAGTTGCACCTTTATTTAGAGTTATAAATAATGGTCTTGCTGGACTTATAGAAGTTGTAAGAGCCTTACCTCCAGCTATTAGAGAAATGGGTATCATAGGCTTTTTAATGCTTGGTAGGGGTGGTAAAATTGCAGTAGTTGGTATCTTAGCTTTATTAAAACAATTAGGTGTAGATCTAGACGAACTGACAAATAAAGTATTTGGATCAGGCGAACAAAAATCAATGGGTAAAATGTTTGAAAAAGCAAACGAGTTTATCAAAAAAATTGATGAAAATATAATTGCATCTAAAAAATCAATGGCTGAACTGATGAAAGCGGCAACTGACTTTGAAAAAGAGACTGAACAAGTTGGAATTAATTTACAAAAAATAAAAGATAATATTTTAGAGGCATTTAAAAAAGACTTTGAATCTATAAACGAAACAATAGCAAAAATGGCACAAAGTGGAATTAAAGCATTTTCTAGAGGTTTAGCAGAATCATTAGTTCTTGGTAAAAAGTTAAATATGACTTTTAAAGAAATAGCACAAAAATTATTAATAGATATTGTAGCTTTTACAATTCAGTTAGTTATTCAACAAACAATTAAAAATGCACTTAAACAGAAAGAAGTAGATAACGAAGTAAAACAAACAGATGAAATGAAAAAACAATTAAGAATTAAAGGTATGATGATGTTGATGTCTGGAAATCCAATGGGTGCTTTAGGATTTACTTCTCCAGGATTTGCTAAAGGTGGTGCAGTTTCAAAAGGTCAACCAGTTGTAGTTGGCGAGAGAGGTGCAGAATTATTTATTCCTAATAGTTCAGGTCAAATAACACAATCAGCAAGAGGTACATCTGGTGGACAAACAACAGTTAATTTTAATATAAATACTTTAGACGCTAGTGGTTTTAATGATCTGTTAGTAAGAAACAGAGGAACTATTACACAAATAATTAATAATGCAGTAAATGAAAGAGGGAGTAAAAATTTAATCTAATGTCAGGTGCTTTTCCAATATCTAATGCTAAGTTTGAATCTTTAGGAATAAAGTCAATACAAAATACAATTATATCAAAATCACAGTCAGGTAAAAAACTAGCAAGACAAATTGATAACCAAAGATTTGGATTTACTGCTAGTATCATAACTGCAAAAAGATCAGATGTTTATGGAGAACTAATGGCATTTATTATTAAACAAAGATCAGGTAAAGAAAACTTTACAATTATTCCTCCAGAAATAGAAGATGCTAGAGGTAGTGAAACAGGAACAGTATTAGTTAATGGTGTTCATGCAGTTGGAGATACTACTATTGCTATGGATGCTTTTGCTGGAGATAGTGCTGGTAGATTTAAAGCAGGAGATTATATAAAATTTGCCTCGCACAATAAAGTATATATGGTTGTTGCAGATGTAACAAGTTCTTCTAATGCGGCAACAGTAACAATAGAGCCACCATTAATTACTGCACTAGCAGATAACTCAGTAGTTACTTATGACAATGTATCTTTTACAGTTCATTTAACAAATGATATACAAGAATTTGGAGTAGTTGGTGCAGATAAAGATGGTAATTTATTATACAAGTTTGAATTTGATGTAGAAGAATCTTTGTAGTGGCTAAATATCTTATAAAACATTGGGTTAATGTAGATGTTATTGCTGAAAAAGTAGTTGATGAGTCAGAAATTAATCTAAACAATAATGATCTTGGAAAGAATAAAATCCCTGATGGAACTTTTAGCTTTGTTATGATAAATAATAGTGAGAAAATAAACAGAACAACATACGAAATATATGACGAGAAACTTAACATCGGCAGTAAAAACAGAACTAGCGACTAATGATATTAGACCAGTACACCTTATCACTCTTGGTTTTGCTACTCCTGTTAATATCACAGATTGTTCATTTTCATTAACTTCATCAGTATCAGGCTCATCTGTTACATATAGTGCAAGTGATTTTATACTAGGTATTACTAACCATACAGAAGAAACAGATATAACTAAATCAAGTGTAAGTATAAATCTATCTGGAGCAGACCAAACATTTATATCTACTGTATTAAATGAAAATGTTGTTAATGATAGTGTAGATATATTTAGAGGATTTTTAGATGACTCTAATGCTTTAATAGCAGACCCATTTTTATTATATCGTGGTAAAATAGATAGCTTTGATATTGCAGAAACAGATAAAGATAGTCAAGTAAATTTATCAATTGTTTCTAATTGGGCAGACTTTGAAAAAAAAAATGGTCGCAAAACAAACAATACATCGCAACAAAGATTTTTTACAGGAGATGTTGGTATGGACTTTGCATCACAAACTGTTCAAGATATTAAATGGGGTAGAGCATAATGGGTTTAAAAAAATTTGTTAAAAAATATATACAGCCAGTAGTTAGTTTTTTTACTGGAAATCCATTAGTATCATTAGGTGTAACATTATTTCTTGCATGGGCATTGAGACCAAAAGTTCCTGAAATAGAGGACTTTGGTACAAACGAGTTTGATGATTTTGAACGAGGTATATTATTAAACAAACAGTCTAATGACGCAAATATTCCAGTAATCTATGGGGAAAGACTCGTGGGTGGTACTAGAGTATTTATGGAAACTTCTGGAACTGATAACACCTATTTATATATGGCTATCGTTATGTCTGAGGGCGAGATAAATTCAATAGAAGAAGTAAGAGTTGATGATAAAGCAGTTACATTTGCATCTTCAATTTCAGATGGTACAGAAATAGAAGTTGGAAGTAGTGATAGCAACTTTTATAAAGATTCAGAAAGTCTAATTAAAATACAAGCTTTTTTTGGTACAGATAGTCAGTCAGCATCTAGTTTGCTATCTACACTATCATCATGGGGAAGTAACCATAGGTTAAGAGGAATATGTTACTTAGCACTAAGGTTTAAATGGAATCAAGACGCATTTACAGGAATACCAAAAGTTCAAGCAAAAATAAAAGGTAAAAAAGTTGTTACATTAGCATCTAATTTATCAGAACAAACTGCATCGTTTTCTACAAATCCAGCATTTTGTTTATTAGATTATTTAAGAAATGAGAGATATGGTAAAGGTATTGCAACATCTGAAATAGACTTACAATCTTTTTATGACGCATCACAAGTTTGTGTAACACAAGTAACACCATATTCAGGTGCAAGTGATATAAATATATTCGATACAAATACAGTTTTAGATACATCACAAAAAATTATAGATAATGTTAGAGAATTATTAAAAGGCTGTAGAGGCTATCTTCCTTATGCTGGTGGAAAATATAAATTAATTATTGAAACAACAGGAAGTGCATCAATAACATTAACAGAAGATGATATTATTAATGGATATAATTTATCTATTCCAACAAAGAATGAAAGATACAATAGAGTTATAGTTGGTTTTGTAAATCCAGCTAGAAACTATCAAGTAGATGAGGTACAGTTTCCACCACTAGACGATAGTGGACTTGCAAGTGCAGACCAACACGCAACTATGAAAACTGCCGATGGTGGGTTTTTACTAGAGGGCAGATTTTCTTTTAAAACATTAACATCGCCATATCAGGCAGAAGAAATGGCAGAAGTTATTTTAAGAAGATCAAGAGAGGCAATTACACTAGGATTAAATGTTAGTTTCAATGCTTATGATTTAGCAATAGGAGATATTGTAAATATTACACATTCTTCACTAGGCTTTTCTGCTAAAGCATTTAGAATTATGGGTTTAACTTTTAATGAAGATTTTACAATAGGATTATCTCTTGTTGAATATCAAGCATCGCATTACTCTTGGGCAAGTAAAGCACAAGTTAGTTCTACACCATCTACTAATCTACCTAATCCATTTAATATTCAACCACCAGCCTCAGTTACTCTAACTGATGAAATGATTGAGTATGCTGATGGAATAACTATTACAAGATTAAACATTGCGATAGGTGCAAGTCCTGACTCATTTGTTTCAAACTATCAAGTAGAGGCAAAACAAAGCACAGAATCAGATTTTAAAATTATTTCAGTTGGAACACAATTAAAACATGAATTTTTAAATGTTATTGATGGTGCAATATATAATGTAAGGGTAAAAGCGATCAACTCACTAGGTGTTAACTCTACATTTACATCAGCAACACATACCGTAATAGGTGCAACTGATACACCAAGCGATGTAGATGATTTGTCAGTATCTATGGTTGGGTCAAATCAACTTGAATTATCTTGGACTCCTGTGCAAGACTTAGACATTTCTTGGTATGAAATTAGGTTTCAAGATGTTACAAGTGGTGCTACTTGGAATGAAAGTACACCTATTGCAAAAGTTGTTAGAAGAAAATCAAATGCAGTAACATTAAATGCACAAGTTGGTAGTTATTGTATAAAGGCAGTAGATAAACTAGGTAATAGTTCTGCAAATGCCTCTATTGTATCAACTAATATTTCAGGACTACAAAATTTTACAAATGTTTTAACTTTGAGTGAATAATGGCAGATTTTAATGGAACAAGAGATAGTAATGTAGCAGTATCAGAAGATAATGCTGGAAGAAAAGTATTAATATTAGATACGATTACACAAGTAGATAGTTTAGTTGGTAATTTAGAATCAGCAGAAGGTGTATTTGATTTAGGTGGCACAGACTCTACCTCTAATCCTACAAATTTTGGTGGAAATATACAATCATCTGGTTTTTATACTTACGACAATACACTTTCATTAGACGCAATTTACGATACTAATTTAGGTGCAGTAATAGGAATGAGTTCAGAAGATGAATATGATTTATTTGATTCAGGTCGTGGTGCAACACTGTTTGAAGATGCAAAAGCACCATTTGATGGAAGTCCTGAAATACAATGTGGTGCAGAAGTACAAGTAGGTGCTGATAATACAAGTTTAGATAATATTACTTCTTTTCAAAAAATTGCACAACAAAGTACAATTAAAGGTAGATTTTTTAAATTTAGATGTAAAATAACAAGTGATGATAATAAAGTCAGAGCAAAAGTTCATACATTACAAGCTAAAGTAAATATGGAAAAAAGAACTGAAGCTGGTCAAGATGTTGTTGCTAGTGCATCAGGCACAACTATTACTTTTGTAAATTCTTTTTATGCTACACCATCAATAGGAATTTCAGCACAAGGATTAGCGACAGGCGACTACTATCAAATAACAAGTAAATCAAAAACTGCCTTTACAATTAGGTTTTATAATAGTAGTAATACAGGAATATCAAAAACATTTGATTATCAAGTAGTAGGATATGGCTTGAAATCATCTAGTTAAAGGAGTATAAGAAGTTATGGCACAAGTATCAGATGTAGTTTTGGCAAACCAAGGATTCGCAAGTTTTAGAACTGAACTTAATAATATTTTAGCGGCAATCAATACTTCTCATGTTGGTAGTTCTGCTCCAGGGTCAGTTACGACTGGAACAATATGGGTAGATAATGCAACAACAAATGTGCTGAAAGTAAAAATAAATGATGGATCTGATAATGTAGAATTATTTCAGATAAATACATCAACAAACGCAGTGACAAGTACAATGTCAGTAACAGGAACTATTTCTGAGACTGACCCAAATGCTTTACCACTAGCAATAGCTTTAGGATAATATATGGCAAATACATTTAAAGTAAAAACTAATGGTGCGATGCCAGCATCTGCAGGCACTCCACTTACACTTTACACAGTTCCATCTTCTACAACAACTGTAGTTATTGGGTTAACACTTTGTAATATTCACACAACATCTGTCACAGCAGATGTGCAGTTAGTATCAGATACATCAGATACAGAAACAAACGAAACAGTTTTATTAATTAAAGATGTCAGCATACCAGCTGGGTCATCTTTAGAACTTTTAACAGGTGGTAAAGTTGTTCTTCAAACAACTGATATATTAAAAATAGATTGTTCAGTTACAGCTAAAATAGACGCAACATTATCAATATTAGAAATAACATAGGAGTAATAAATGGCTTATATTGGCAAAACTCCAACACCAGCACCTTTAACAAGTTCTGATATTGCGGCAGACATAATTAACAATACACACATAGGTGATACTGCTATTTCAGGTTTTGATGCTTTAGCTACTGAACCAGCAGATACAGATGAATTTTTAATTAGTGATGGTGGAGTTTTAAAAAGACTAGATGCAAGTTTAGTTGGTGGTGGTAAAATTGGACAAATAGTTCAACATACAACAAATACATCTGCATCAACTACAAATTATAATTCTTGGGCAGATTCAGGATTAAATTGTAATATTACACCATCTGCAACAAGTAGTAAGGTATTAATTTTACTTACTACAAATATAGCTGGAAAAACAACTCACTCTGCTGGATTAGGATTAATGAGAGGTAGTACAATAATTGGTGGTGGTGGTACAGGTCGTTATCTTGATGGTGGCTATGTAGATCATTGGTCAGGACAAAGTAGCACTTATACACTAGACCATAATGCTTTTAATTTTCTTGATACTCCCAACACAACAAGTGAAACTAATTATAAAGTTGTATTTGCTTGTGGTTATTCAAGTCAAGGTGCTTATTTTAATAGAAATGAACAAGATGACGACCATTTTGATGATATTGCGTCAATGACTTTAATAGAGGTACTAGCATAATATGAAAAATAAATTTATATTTGAGGCAATTCAAGCATTAAATCCTAGTGCAATATTTACTGTAAGAGGCGATGATGTTGATACTTGTGAACTTGAATGGCATGATGGTACAGAAGAAATTTCAAGAGCAGATATTAAAACAAAAGCAGAAGAACTTAAATCTAAACATGATTCTTTAGCGTATGCAAGAGAAAGAGCAAGAGTTTATCCAAGTGTCGCTGATTTTATGGAGGCATATACAGAAAAAGAAATAGGTGGAGATAGTACAAAATGGGAAAACTATAAAACAGCATACAATAAAGTTAGAACAGATAATCCAAAGGAATAATTTATGTCATATATCGGCAAGGAGCCAGTAGTAGGAAATTTTCAAGTTTGTGACGCAATAAGTGTAGTCAATGGTCAAGCGGCATACACTATGCAAGTATCATCAACTAATGTAGTTCCAGAATCAGCTAATCATATGCTTGTTTCTTTGAATGGTATCTTGCAAAAACCAAATTCATCATTTACAGTTTCAGGCTCTACAATTACTTTTGCATCTAATTTAGCAACAGGCGATGTTATAGATTTTATAATGCTACTTGGTAATGTTTTAGATATAGGAACTCCATCAGACGCAACAGTTACAGATGCCAAAGCAAACTTTGTATCAACATCAAGTGCATCTGGATTACAAATAAAAGGTGATGGTACTACTGATGGTACTTTACAATTAAACTGCTCACAAAATTCTCATGGAATTAAACTAGCCTCACCAGCACATTCAGCTGGTCAATCATATAAATTAATTTTTCCAACAGGAAATGTCACAGCAGATAAAGTTTTAAAAGTAGCATCTGTATCAGGGTCAGGTACAACAGGAATAGGTCAGTTATCTTTTGGAGATGCTGGTGGAAGTAACACTCCAGGTTTTTTAGCCTATTTATCAAGCAATCAAAATATAGCAAATAATTCAACAACTAAAATACAATGTAATACTG
>VTLG01013062.1_pt1 | contig 26993 bp, 37 predicted proteins | sample 4694571 | NCBI WGS metagenome assembly VTLG01 (sample SAMN12604809, study PRJNA352737) | marine metagenome | biome: ENVO:00000447; feature: ENVO:00000209|ENVO:00000569|ENVO:01000036; material: ENVO:00002151; isolation source: viral sequences binned using virsorter ...
AACATACAGAATATTACCACGAACATTCTTCAGGAAATTATCTAGACGACTGAGAGGCATCTTATTTGCACGGTAGTTCTATTATGATTTATTTATCATCCAAAGGATTGGTATATGAGAGCATATCATCTGGACAATTTTCACGTACAAAATGCAACACATTCATAAACTCTTCTACCGTCTCACACTCTACTGTTCTTGCTTCTCCTTCATCTGAATATAGGTGTACTTTACGTTGAATTGTATCTACAACACAACGAGAAAGGAAATCATCTTCCATTGCAAACCTTATATAGGTCTATGTATTATATCAGACCTACTCTTCTTTGTCAAGCAGGTCACCAACGATCATGTAGTAGCAATCTACAGGGATCCCTTGAGTCTGCAAATGAACCTCAAGGCCTTGCACTCTTTTTACTATCAGATTTTGCTTTGCTCCTACCTCTGTAAGATGCACTGTAACGGTAGAAAGGTCAACCAACTTCTCCCATTCTTCTGGAAGATTAATTAGTTTCTTTTGAGTTCTCCCATGTAATGTCAAAAAGTCCTTCATTGTATAAGATCTCTAATAGTTTGATCTTTTATATAGGCATCCACTCCTTCTAAATTGGTTATCCTATCATTTATTTGACCTAAAGATTGTCGCATTCCCCATATTCTCTTACATATCTCATTTCTTTCAGATCTTAGTCCATTAGATGCGTTGATCATTAATTTATGTCTTCCATCTTCATCATTAAAAGAATTTTCGATGGTAGTCAAAGAAGAGACTGCATTATTAATAGGATTATCTACAGTTGAATCACATGCACCTAATGTTTCCAGTAAAACACCTAATACATTAGACTCTATACTACCTGTAGGATCACCTGCAGAAACACGATTACCTTGAAAAATAGGAGCAGTTTGGAATCCTACCTTCCAATAAGATACGTCCGAACCTACAGTAGGAGGTTCAACTTTAGTTAAACTTTTTAAATTATTAGGATCCATAGGAACTTCATAACCTAATAATTGAGCATTCCAACTTTGAGATCCTCTAGGGTCTCCTGAACTATCTAATGCAATAGAAATTCCAATTCCCAGATTAGCAGTCTGCATTATTCCTACGGTTTGAGGAACAAAAGGATCGGTCCAAAGATCCATATTCTCTCCCATCCGTAATTGATACCTAAATCTTCCCTGATCTCGTGTATTAATGGGAAAAGATATATCATCAGCAGGAGTACTTCCTCCAATTTTATCTCCAGGAATTGTAACAATTTCTCCATCCGCATAACCAAATCCACCTTGACCTACAATGTCTACCGCAACTCCACCTATAATAGTTGATATTCCCGATGTGGCAATACCTCCCGCAGCATTAGTGAATACAGAAAATGTTGCTCCACTACCTCCTAAAGTAGATATTCCAGGAACCGCATGATATTTTTGATTTGCTCTATATACTTCTCCATTAGAAGTTACATCACCAACAAGGGCTGCAGGACCAGAATCAGGATCATCAATTACTCGGAATGATACTGAGTCAAAAGCAGATACACCTATTCCTGCATTCTGTGTTAAAGTAAGAACATTAACAGGAGAATGATTAGTAGTTCCAATACCCGTTGTAGGGATCTGACTTAAATCCGCAAATCCCGTGGTAATACCCGCAATTTTAGTTGTTGCACCAAAAACTCCTGTTTTACCACAACTTACAATTTGACCTACTTGTAAAATAGTATTTCCAGAGTCTTCTCCTGTAGACATGATAGGACTCATTACTGTAAGTTTAGAAGAAGATGGAGCCATCGTTCCAATAAAACTTGTTACGAAAGTATCTCCAATATCTCTCGCATAAGGTTCATCATAATATTTTATTCCATAATAATTCTTAGGGGCAAATCCAAATCTATAAGTATTTTCATCCCATCCTTTATCCGATTGTTCCGCACCAGTCACCGCATTAGTAGGAGCAGAGCTAAGACCAACAGTAGCAGGATCCAGATAATAAAACCAAGTCTTTCCAATTCCAGTAACAGGATCCACTCCTACCATATTCCCACCCCCTGCAGCTACATCATCCGCATACCCGTTTCCATTTAATGCTACAGCTTTAAATGTCATTAAGTTGGGAGTAGGTGCTTTATTCCAATTGGTAAGCATCCAAAATAAATCGGATCTACATGAGTTTACCCCTGAAAATCTAACCTCATATGCATCTTTAACATCATCAATTGCTCTATTTACAATCTCTATTTCTCCCAATAATTCACCATCCAATTTTCTAATAGCATTATCCCATGAAGATTTCTCATCATCTACAATGACAATTTGATCTTGAAAAAATTCAACTTGATTATATTGAGTAGTAAGATCATCATAGACCTTTGCTATCATATCAGTGGTTATTGACATTAGTGTACCCCCATAGTGTAATGTGAATTGTCTTCAGGATAATCCGCAGGACTTTCTCCTTCATAAACTACATGCAATTTTTCATCATGATTGTCTGGATTTATCCAACGAGCCACCCAAACTTGATAAAAACATTCTACTTGCGTTAAATGATCCGAAGAAAGAATAATTTTATCCTCCCTAATCTCTTTTACATATAAAGACAAATCAGGTTTTCCGCAAGGTGTAAGATTTACTGTAATTGTATCATAGTCTACCAGTCCTTGCCAATACTCTGGTATGTCAATGATGTGTGTACCCTTTAATTTACCTCTTATATAAATCCCTGCTTCAGGCCCTTCAGCACAAATATGTCTTATTCTTTTACCCTTTTCTTTAGGATGTGAGATGTCAAAAGGTTTATTCCTCTGCGAATAACCAGTAAAAGTTACTCCTGTGATAAAATTAATATTTGCAGCAGGAGTGGTTTTTCTTATACCACTATCACAAGATGCACCCATCCTTGCTTTAAATCCTGCTTGAGATTTTGCCCCAGTTTCACTTTGAGCACCTACATCGTTCTGTGCTCCTGCTTGATTCTTAACACCAGCAATATTAATAGTAGGACTAGCAATATTAATAGCTACTGACTCAATAATATTAATGGTCATGGAATTGATAGTAATTCCTACCATCCCCACTCCAGGATCACCCAACATCACGTCCAGAGGAGTGGGGGGACTTGGTGGCATCCCTTTATTAGTTACCTTCAAAAGAGATATACACTTTGCTCCCATTGGATTAACAGCAATATTAGGTCTCGCAACCATCAATGCCCCTTCCTGAAGAGGAAATGCTGTAGGATTTCCTATTAAAACATTTCCATTCGCATAAATCGAACCTGGAACTGATGCCGCACCTATTCCTAAGGTAGTAGGAAGAAGATCTCTGCCTGGCAAAACAAAACTTTCAGCCGCTCCAGGAATTGTTCCTACAACTGTTAAAAGGTTTCCTACATGAAGTTCTTGTACTCTTGACATTTAGTTAACCTCCATTAATCAAATATACTCTTAAGAGTTCTAGCCAGAGTATCGGCCCATTCTAAAATAGTCTCAGAACCACCACCAGGTAATCCCACATCCACACCTTCTGCTTCTCTATCGACATTAGAACCAGCAACCGTTTCAACTTTTCCAGTTGTAATTTGTGATATACTTCCATCTCCTTGTATTGCTATACTATCACCTGCTTTCCATTTAATATCATCAGAAAACCCATGTATCCTACCATCTGCCCCCATTAAAATATGACCATTTTTCTCTCCATTACCCTGTGCTAAGATTTCAATATTCTTTGCCTGTAAAGTAATTTTTCCCTGTGGTGCTCTTATATCAATATCTCCACTTTGGGCTAACCATACCCCTGCTTGACCATTGACAGGTTTTTCTCCACAAAAAATTGAATAGACTGCAGGAGCACTATTAATAATAGAACCCCTCATTTTTCCACTCTGTTGTAATCCAATATATTGCCCATTTACAAAATTAGATGGAAAAACAGCACGAAGAGCAACAGCCATTTTGGCGTTGTTCTTCATCACATGCCCAAAAAATAGTCCACCCTCAGTGGTATTAAATTGATTTTTACTATATGATTTAGTTTCAGCCATTTACTTTTGTTCTCACAGAATTTCCAACATGTCCTACACAATCAATAACTTGTAAGACATTAGTACCTTCAGGTACATCCACTTCCTCTGGTTTATGGAATTTTAAAATAGGTTTTAACACACTATTATAACCAGTAGTAGTATTTATTGTAACTTCAGGAAGAGATGTAAACCCTGCTCCACATCTAGTAACTCTAATTTTTCGTATACCACCATCACATTCTTCAATGACAGCTTCTGCTCCATTATCAGGAATAATACTAACTGTATCATTACAACAATCGTATCCAAAACCAGCAGCATCTATATAAATGTCATCAAGACATGCAATTACAGGATAAGTATTATCAGCAATACAAGGATCTTTGGGACATCCAGGAGCAGTAAGAGATACAGCAATCTCACTACAATTACCCCAATTAGAATCATCTAATTTATCTTGCATACATTGATCTAAATTTATATCAGGATTTGATTCAAGAAAATGCCTAATATCACAATCATTAAATCCTAACAATTTTGCTTTATTATAATCTTTTACACATCCAAACCATCCAGTAGGATCTCCTGGTAGGACATCTTTTATAGTTTCTACACTATACATTTTAACAGCGAAATATTTACTAAAACTTATCTCTTCAAATTCAGTCTCATATGGATCCAAAGAAGTTTTAACTACTAAACCACGAGGATCTCTTAATACCCATCCAATTGCACCAGGATTTTCCTCAATGGAACTATAGTCACCAGCAGTTCTGCCTCTATGAGGTATATTTTCAATACTTGCAGTTATGGTATGCACATTCATTCCAAACTCTTCACCAGCATATGCATTGGAAATAGTAAACTTATTATGACCAGCAAAAGGTGGTGTTGACGCTAATTCAACTCCATCCCATGAAATAGTACCAATATTATCGGCTTGCATTTCAAACGTATAAGTTCCTGGTAAATAAGTGTTAACCTTCCATGTTGCAGTATGTTTTCCAATAATACTATACGTAGGATCAGCAGGAGAGGGATAGACTCCATAATTTTTCAAGAAAGGAGACCATCCAGTTGTTAAAACCCAATTATTAGCAGGTAATGTATCTTGTGCTCTTAACCACGGCATTTGATACATTGTAATATCAGGAAGTTTAAAATCAAATTGCCTATTTCCTATACGATATAAAATACCATCACGATAAAACTGAGGAACTTCTGCCACATTATTTTGTATATATTTTCCAATAAACTCCCCATCTGCATAAAAATTCCATATTGCTAAAGGTGAATTATCCCGATCCAACACAAGTGATTGAGTATTCTCATCCCATTTCTTTACCTGAACTCTTGGATCAGTTCCATCAATTCTCTCAATTCCATATTGACCTTCGGGTACAATAACAACTGGATCCTCTACCTTTTGCCAACTAAATCTCTCATCTATAAAATTTATCTTGGAGAAATCAGTAATAATATCATCACTTTGATTCGTAAATGTAGTAGATAGAGGAAAATTACTCATATCTTTGGGTACATATTGATCAGTAATAATAGTAGATCCAGGAAGTTTACTCACATCAAAATTTTCATCAATACATACTACTGGTTTACTAGGAAGTCTAACACAATCCCCTAAGGATAAGGTAATCAACTCTCCTTCATCAAAAGGAACATCCCAGTCACCATCTGCTCGATGAACAGTAGTTTGACATCTTCCAGCCCACGTTCTATGATTTCCACCCTGACTTCCATCAGGACCAGGAAGATAACCATAACCCGATTCCATCATTAAAACTTTCTGAACTCCATATCCACTGGGTCTTATAATCTTTTTAGCAAATTTAGAGGTAATAGTAACAATATCTCCTACAGCATAACCAGAACCTTTATTATTAACAGCAAGAGCAGTGATGGCACTATTGTAAGTTTTCAAAATATCAACAGTAAAACTAGTTCCATTACCACCAATGGTTACCACATTCATAGAACATTCATTATATCCACTTCCACCAACAAGATTTCTAAAAGCAACCACTCCTCCGTTAGTATTAACTGCCGAAATTTCAATCGTAGCATTCCTTCCAGGACCATTTATAACAACATCATCTTCCCCTATACCAGTCGTACCATCATCACCTATTACATTAATGATGCCTCCCATCTTAGGATGATTTTCACAATAATAATATAATCTATCAGGAGTATTATTATTCACTACCATCCTTGAATAAGCGGCATCAGTATTCGACTCTCCTAATCCAGGAATACCATCTATCGTAACTCCTCTCGTATATTCAACACCACCTCCCCATATACCACTTTTTGTCTCTGAAAATCTAAGAGGATGACCAAAATTAGTAACATCTTGTTGATCTAAAATATAAGTATTTCCTCGTTCAAATGTAAGAGTCTTTTGTTGTTTATCATCAATAAAGAATCTATTGTCAGTTGCACCCACTACTCCTACGGGTGTTAAATCATGAACGGTTACATAATGAGTAATTCCGACTCCTGCAGTTGTACCTTGACCTCCATCACCAGGATAGACAGGATTATATAAATCAGTAAGAATTCCCGTTACTCCTCCAGTAGTTCCGACTCCAATTGTACCAATTCCTGTGATAGGGCCTATGATAACTTCTCCCCATCCTCCATGACCATTATCACACGGATCATCAAAGTCAATATAAGCTTCTTTAGTTCCATTCACATAATCCTCATATTCCTCTTGACTCCATTGTCCTTGATTCTGAAGATCTACTCCTACAATTTCACCATCGGCATTTATAACAGCATTTCCTAAAGCTCCATTTCCAGATCCATCACCACTACCCCAGAATGTAACTTGAGGAACTCCACAAAATAGTGGACCTGGATCACATTTTTCCCATACATCATCAAAAGTATCTCCTATATTAATATTAAATTTATAATTACTGATATTTTCAGGAACATTAGTTACTGCCTCCCATGCCTCTCCAACTGCTTCTGCTGATTTAAAAATATCATTAAGATTTATAGATGTTGTACCAGGTTTACCCCCATTGATCATATTCCAATACTTAACTTTTTTTCCTCCTTCCGTTACTTCACAAACATCTATCTCACAATTGATAAGACTTAAAATATCCGCTAATAATTGACCTACTGATGTCAATAAGTTTAATCCTTTTCCTAAAAGATTAGTAATAGGCCCAAAAATACTATTCAATAACGCACTTAATTGACCGATAAGTTGACCAATAAACTGTGTAAGAAACTCTTCTACTACACAAGTTACTACGTTAACAATCTTATTAATAAAAGATAATATGGATTTCAATATCATATTAAACAAATTACTAATAAGTAACTTAAAGATACATGTAATAGCTTTCTGCAATATATCTTGCCATGCACTGATATTCTTTCTTCCTGCACTAGGATTCTTACTCTTAAAAAGATTAAAACCTACATTAGATTTGCGTATAACTTTAGTCTTAAGTTTTAAAAATAAACCTGCAACAGCATCTACTATATTATCAATAAAAGGTTTTATCGCTTCTTTTAAATCCTTGATTTTTTGCTCATAATCCTCCTGAAGATCCGTAACATCATCATATATTTGCCGTAAAGGATTATCTCCACCCTCCTTTAAACTCTTTTGAAATTCCTGAACCTTTTTAACAAGTCTATCTAGATTCTCATTAGTACCTGAAAGAGAAGATTTTCCTCCTTGTTTAGCACACCATGTTTCCCAATCTAAATCTTCATCAGCCGCATTCTGTTTCTTATCTAATTGACTTTCTGGAAAATTATCAATTACTTCACTACAAGATTCTATACTTTTCTCATCAGGAGAGATAGCATTTTCAGGAACAAAATAACGTTTACTCGGTCTGAAGATACCATTCAAAGTAGGATTTTTGAATCCACTATATGCTATATTATTAAGATCACCAAATTCCCCTTCTGTCTCCGACAAAAACTCACAAAGTGTGTTTACAGAAACATGATCAATATAATATTTGGATCCTATCTCTCTTACATATACAAATGAACCAGGAGCATAAGTAGGAGTTAATTGAGATTCTCCTCTTAATCCTGATCCATTGTATCTAGGTGTAGCCCACGGTAACTTATCAAGAGGAATATTCTTACGCTTTCCATTTTTTTCAAAATGCTCATTAAGTAAATAAATTTTATACTGTGGAATTTTCTCATATACTTGCTCTTTACTAGTACGATCTAATTGTTTTTTTGAATATTTACCTTTATCTGCAGTACGAAAAAAAGATTCATCATCAGCAATCTGAGCCAATAATAATTTGTCGGGGATAAGATAATCCATCTTCCCCTTGAAACTCTTCTTTGATAATGATGTTTTTAACGACATTTTCTACTCTTAATCGTCGTATACTTTACACTCATCTGCATCTGGATGATTATCACAATAAATTTCTAGATGACTATCTTCATGACGTGTATGATAATCATTAATCTTAGCATCATTAGGATCAATTACATCACCCTTATGATACTCATCATAATAAGCATGAGAATTTTCTAAGTCTTCTTTAGTATATTCATGCATACCATGATTAGTATGCTCCTTACCATCTTTAGGATCAATGTAAACTTCGTGATCTAAATCGTGCTTAATAGTCATGTGAGTTCTCCGTGAGTACTTTCATTATATCATGAAGATGAGGATTTAACACCATAGGCATCTCTTACTAAGTGCAAACCAGTAAAAGAATTACCCACTTCACCATAATGACATAAATCCGCTATCATATATATACCACTTTTCCTATCCTTACTTCCAGTTGTAGTTTTCTTTGTAGAGAGTTCAGGAAACTCACAAAATATTAAATCTCCTGCATGTAAACTTAAATCGGCATCAATCACAATATCCAACGAAACAGTCATCTTCTGTTTATAATTCTGTTGAGATTGTATAACAGTGTCCTCAACAGAATAAGCAGCTACATCCTGTTTCTCTATTTGAGTATCTAAATCATCATTTCCAATGATAGTTTGACCTACTTGATTTTCATCATAGTAATTAAGGGTAGGTAAGGGTTGCCCATCATCATCACAGAATTCTTTATTAATACGAGGTAAATGTTTTCCCGCACTAATTCCATTCCCCGTACCCTCAGATGTAAGAGAGGTGGTAGGGAAGTCCTTAGTCACTGGATTAAAAGACTGCATTATACTTGACCATGCACCACTTTCAAATTGGTCTAATGCATTAACATTCTTAGGCATATTAGAATAAAGAATTTTTGCATCATAAGAAGGGGGTAAATAATCATCACCTCTACTATTTTCAATATATCTTCTTATAATTTTTCCTTCAGTATCAAATAATTTATCCAATGATCTAAACTGATACCCCTCGGAAGTTTGCCAAAAGAGAAATCCTGCAGTATTTCCTTTAGCACTTTCAGTTTTATTTTTTTTACTAACTACAACATCAGGAATGGCTAATTGTTGTAATTTTAAAATTAATTCAAAAGGATATTCCTCATGTCCCCAAGAATTATAATCATTTAAAGTATCATCCACCCTCAATTTCTGTGCCTTGGGATTAAGTGCTTGTTTCGGACTCTTTAAATTATCTTTAACAATGGCTCTTACAATATTAGATATAGACCCACTATATTGACCTGTACATCTATTCTGTACCAAAGTATTATTAAATGCTTCTGTAGATACAATGCTTAATGTAAAAACTTCTTTTTTAAAAGACTGAGAATCACCTGTTACCGAAGCAACTCTTAAATCATACTTATTAGTCAAATTAATTTTATGTCCCTGCGTATCTTCAATACTAAACAATACAGTTTCAGTTCCTTGTCCAAATCCTGCTTCTAATAATCCAACTCCCCCATCTGATCCATCATTTGCAGGTAAAGTATTACCAGTATCTATAATATGAGCCACAACTTCAACATAAGGCAGAAAAACACTCTCCCGATACTCAATAACAGGGTTTCCCGATCCCATAAGACTTACCGAAACACTATCATCTTCATTAGAATACATCTCAAAAATATTAAATTTTAAAGATTCTGCTGCCATTTTTTTAATTAGTAATAACTTGTTCTTTTAAAATATATACTTTACCATCGATAGTTCTTTCATCCAAATCATATTCATCAAGACCTTTATGAGGTTCAACAGTACTCACACCAAATATCGCATCATATAAAGCACGTCCTGCCATATCACCCATCACACCACCTGCTAAACCTCCCAAAAGAGTACCAGCAAAAGGTATTAATGAACCAATTGCTCCACCAACAAGAGTTCCTAAACCCGCAGATGCAGCGATAAAAGCAGATTTTCCTAAAGGTTCTTTGAATATAAAGTAGTTCATCAGAAAATCAATCAAAGTTCCAACAATAGGAATTTTCTTCAGAAGAGGACTAATAACTTTTCGAGTTATTCCTAATAAGACTCTAGTACCCTTTCTACCAAGAACTTGCATCACTGCCTTTCTTGACATATTGGTAAAAGCACTTCTACCAAATTTTCCCCCTGCACCACTTAAATTAGAAGTGACCATAGATCGACCCCCAGATCGACCCAGAGAACGACTGCCACTCGATGGTGTGCGACGACGGCGACCCATATCTCGAAAACGATCTCCAAATCGACGACGAGTATCATGACCTCTGGTTATCGGTGGTCTTGAACCACCTCTATTACGACCCAGACCAGGAAGACCACGACTTCGCAATCCAATCATTGCAGCAATAATAGCCCCATTAATTACCGTATTCAATAAAGGCATAAATTTTTCTACCTTCTCTCTCAAATCTTTACCACCCACATCTTCTACCTTTTGCATTACAGCATCATAACCCTCATAACCTGCATTAATCATATTCATTATTCCACTCAATACAGTAGTAGTAAAATTCCAAATACCCGCAGCTATAGATTTTAAAATATTACCAATACCAGATAAATCCTTTTGAAGAGATAAAAACTTATTAAGTAAAAGTCCACCTGCTAAAAATAAAAGAAAATTACCAATCGAATCAAAAATACCAGTTCTAGGAAGGAGTCCCTTAAATGGAAGGGGAGCTTTTTTCTTCTCTTTTTCTATATTCTCTTCTCGTTGGTTTCTTTTTTCTTCCTCTCTTCTTCTCTTCTCCATGATAGACTCATCTCTATCACGTTTATATCTTTCACTTAAAAATTTCTTAATTGCTTCAAATTTTTCTGCAAGAGAAGAATTTTTAGTTGCTGTAATTTCAGAGGGTTCTTTCTCTACAGGTTTTAAATCCCGTAATAAACTTGTAGAAATCGTTTTCTTGGATACTCTTAATTCAGAAGAAGGTAAAAGTTTTTGATTCTCTACCTTCACTTTTTTAGATTTTTTTGGCTTGGAAAGTGCTCCCTTTACCAAATTTGTCGCTAGTGCTCCTAATACCATCTTACTCCTCTAACCCCAAATTCATTCTAACCAACGCTCTCATAGGTAAATTAGTTACAATCTTAAACTGAGGAATAGTAGTACCACTTATTACTTTTTTAGATTTACGTAAATCGGTTACCTTAGTAGGCAATTCAATAACTTCAGGAGCTGCTGGTCGTGGACGAGGAGGTACTGCTACCATTCCCTTAGCTTTCACAGACGACCAACTACTAGTACCATCATTTGAGTCCCATTTGTTTCCCCTTAACCGACTCCACATATCCCCCATATTTCCCAGAAATCCCCCACCTTCTGCAAAAACCATCCCATCTTTTACTTCAGGGGTATTCTTACCCCCTCCCATTGCGTTTAATAATCCAAAAAGACCAGGACCAAACTCATTTACTGCAGAGGAAGACACCACAAACTCCTCATTAGTAAGATACGCAGGTATTACATCTTTTCCTGGTGGTCCTAACACCTGACCACCTTCAAAAAAAGCACTAAAATTCATATTATCATTTAAAGGATCATTCTGAGGTCTCAATTGAAGCATGTCAGAAGGATTTCTCAAATTATTAACACTTCCAGGACCACCAGCATCTGGTAATCTTGTCGAATCTGATAATACTTCTGCTGAACCAGGATCCATTCCCTCTTTTACAAGGGCCTTCATTTTTGTTTGCTTCTCTTCTGCTAAATTTTCACTCACCTTATCCTTCTTCAAGAGTTTACCAGTCCCATATATTGCCAAAGCACCTAAACCCAAAGTTGCTAAAAGAGGATTTCGTGCAATAAGACCTACCAATTTAGGAATAGCCCATATTAATAAATTAGTTACCCCCGCTACTAAGGTTCCTATGGGTGTAAAAAATAATGCAAACCCTGCTAATAAAGAAGGCCACCAATCCTTTAGAAATCTTCCAAAATTTGCTATTTTCTTCTGATTTTCAGGATCACTAAACCATGCTAAACCTTTATTAAAAAGAATTCCAAGAAGAGTGAATTTAAGAAAATTAGTTATTGCCGACAAAATTCCTTGAAAGGGAGAAACCAAAGTAGATACTATTTTCTTACCAGCATCCGCAGCACCTTTTACTCCCTTTCCTAAACCCTCTATCATTCCCTCTCTTTTTTTTCTTCTCTGTCTTTGCCTTTCCCGTCGATCTTCCTGAGAATCTTTCTTGTCTTGTTTGTTTCCTAATTTAAGAATATTTAATATCCCATCTATGCCCTTCTTAATTACACCAATCTTTTCTTCATCCTTACCTCCAGTTTCTGCTGCTGGTAATAATGCCTGTGGTTTAATTTTACTAGCAGGTAATATAGTCTTTTTAGCAATTAGTTTACCTACATTTACTTTTTTTCTTTTTTTATCTCTTAATCGTTTAATCTCCTCTCTTAATATTCTTGATCTCTCATCACCTGCCTTATTTTTTGAAGCAACTTCAATAGTACTAATACCTTCTTTTAATGCAGACATGTAAGTTGCCTCTGCATTCTCCATAGCATAAACATCTACTGGTTCTATTCCTAGATCCAGTAGAATTCTTGCAATTTCTGGTTTAGCTGCTACGGCCATTAAGACGATGATTGTTGCTGTTGTTTTAGTCTTTCTTCCTCAAGATGTGATCGAAGAAGTTCAACATAAATGTCTCGTTCCCAAGGGATCAAGTTTTCTATCTCAGTTAATGAATATTTATGATACTGAATCAAAGAAAAATTCAGTTTATAATAACTCTCTAGATCCATATGGACTAGAGCTAACCGAAAAAACTTGCTAGTCCCTCCAATAATACATCACTTTCCACTCCTGTATTAGGATTTTTTAATTTAACACTATGAGATAATTTAGGCATCGTTTCAAAAAACTTTTCAATCTCTTGGAATTGAGAAGAATTCATTTGCTCTAAGAAAGTATCAATTTCCTTCTTAGTACAATCTGCTGCTGCCCATACTTCTTCCTCACTATAAATTTTATCAATACAAGAAGCAATCATTACAAATGATTGATCCATTACATTAGTATCATTAACATCAAAATTAGTTTTAATAAATTCAGCAAGAGATGGATACTTCATTTCCATCATCAAAGACTCATCCAATTTAATCTTATTAGTATGACCTTCCACTCTACTTATTTTAATATCATCAATACTAACCTTTACCGAAACCTGTGTCTTTCCATCATCAGGGCAGATAAGATTAACTTCAAGTTCTTCTCCTACAGATTTACCACGAATATTGAGGAACAAATATTCAATATCAAAAGTAGGAAGAGTTTCTACTTTAATTCCTCTTGTTTTAATACAAGATTTAATTACATTTTTAATTGCAGTTGTTATCTCTTTTATATCCTCACTTTCTAATGCAAGAACTAAAAGTTTCTCTTCTTTAACTAAAAATGGTCTATATTGAATTGTTTTTCCTGTCGAAGGTAATTCCAACTCATACGTCGGTGTCGCAATCTTTGGTAATGGCATAATATCTTACAAAGAGTTCAGTGTGTTTTATTTAGTGTAGTTTTAAACAAATGTAACTAACCCATCATCGTTAATAACAGGGTTACCAATCGTCGGAAAGTTAACACCAGGAAGGTTAATATCAGGAAGTGGGCCCATAATAGGTTGATTATACACTTTATTTACCAAATAACGAGAGAAATTAAAATTAACTGTACATTTTAATACTTGAGATCCATCATAACTAACTGGCATCGAATTAATACTAATAGGATACGCCTTTAAAAACTTATATTCCAATATTCGATTACCATAATCTCTTTCAAACTTTTTAAGATAAATGGATGTTTGATATAATACAGGAAAATTTACTCTATAAAAATAATTAGGGTTAGAAGGATTATTCGCAGAGGAATCTTGCATATGATCATAATTCTCATTCACAATATATCCAATCCACTTTTCAAAGAAATTAATAATCTTATAATCATAATCAACATAAAAAGTAAATGAAGCAGTAGTGTCATACTGTCTTCTATATGCATGTCTCTCTGTCACACCTGTATGATCATTAGTAATTTCAGTAGTGGCTAACGATGTTCCAGGTAGGGAAGCTTCGGCACAAGATAAAGACCACAATCGATCATCATTTACTTCTGTTGTTGGTAAAAGAGATCTTACTGGAGAGGGTGGATAAAACCAACATTGAAAATGCGAAGTAAGTGCAGGATTTAAAATAGATGCTTTTAAATCGGACAATACTTTCTTATGAGGTCTTGGCGTATTATTCTGTGGTGTGCCAATTACAACAGACATATTTCTATAAATATTACTACTGATATATTATGTATAATGGGAGAAAGTAAAAAGAGTTTCTTCAGACCCTCTTTTCCCAGAAAATACAAGGGAAATCCAAATAATATTATATGTCGTAGTACTTGGGAAACCAAATTCTGCAACTATTGTGATCTAAATGAGAATATTCTTGAATGGGCAAGTGAAGAATTTTATATTCGTTACATATCACCTGTTGATAATCGATCTCATCGTTATTATCCAGACTTTCTTATCAAAGTCAAAGAAACCACGGGTGAAATTAAAACTTATGTGATTGAGGTAAAACCCAAGAAACAAACTCGACCTCCTAAAAAAAGAAAAAAAGTGACTCAATCATATCTCTATGAATGTAAAACCTATGCTGTTAACACAGCTAAATGGAAAGCAGCAAAAGAGTTTTGTAATGATAGAAAAATTGAATTCAAAATCATTACTGAACAAGAACTAGGAATATATCATGGTAGATAGTTTTCTTCCTGAAGAGAATCCATTTAATGAGGAATATTTTGAACAATATTCCCAACAGGTAGGTGATAACCGAATTGCACCTATCATGGAAGAATTAAAGGAGATGAGTGATCCTGAAGAAATGATGCTTCTAATCATGGATACATTAAAGGATACTGAGGTAGTTCCTGATGCAGGGCAATATTATACCTTCTTATATACTGCAAAAACTCCAAGACTTACTTATGATCAACATCCCCTTGTTGCAGTAACTGATATTGAAAGATGGGGATTTAGAGGTATTAATTATCACTGGGGTAAGTTTAGAAACTATACATGGGAAGAAATCGGAGGAGTCCTATATGTTGTTCGACCCAGTGAAATAAATGACTTACGTAATGTATCCTATGCCTATTTCCTTCGTACTCTATAAATAAAAGAAAAAATATAAAATGGCAGCTGTAGAAGAAAAAGTAGGACCCTCCACAAAGGTTTGTCTCGCATATCAGACTGGAAGGATAAAGTCTGGTAAAAAACGTCCTTGTGCAAAATGGTCAGCTGTCAAATTCAAAAGTACATTAGTTACGAGTTCTGATGGTCAGGCAAATAACACCATAACCATTCTGTCCGATGAAGGTGATAATGAAGGAAAACAAATTGGAAGTATAGATATAAACGGAAAGATAACAATAAAAAAAGGAGATACGAATCTAGATTTAAACGAAAATCAATCTTCAAACAGAAGACAGTTAATTAAATATATTAAGGAACTCCAAAAACAAGGAAAAGTTGTAGATATGTCACAGTGGGATGATCTTACTGCAGAACAGCAATTAGCATTAAATAAATCAACCAAACAGCACAATAACGCAGCAACAAACGACCAAACAGATGAAACGAGTGGAATTGCAAATGATGATCTCCCAGACGCAGATTTTGATAGGGGATTTTCTGATTTAGCTAATATCTCCGTAGAAGGGAGAAATGCAAGAGAAACATATGGAAATTATTATTATCCTGCAGATCTACAATCCAATAAACAAGATAGAGTCAAATTTACAATGGGTTATAGTGAAGGAACAGAGGTTGAAGCCTCACTGGTGAATCAAAAATCCTTCCAAAAGAAATATAATACTATAAGTGGTTCGGTAACTCTCCCAATTGTAACAGGTATTTCAGATCAAAGTAGTGTGGACTGGAAAGGAGCAGAACTCAACCCACTTCAGTCATTTGCTGCTGCAGGTGCTTTAGATCTTTTCAATGAAGCAAGAAATAATACAAATGCGGAAGGACTAATAAGAAAAGCAGGTAATATACTTGGTGATGCAAAAGAAGGTTTAGTAAACTCAGGTGTAGGTGATGCTATAAATGTATGGTTAGCACAAAAAGCAGTAGGTGCTCAAAATCTACTATCCAGAACTACTGGTGCAATTGTTAACCCTAACTTAGAAATGCTTTTTAATGCACCACAATTAAGAAACTTTGGGTTCACTTTTCTATTATCTCCCAGAGATGCTGATGAAGCAGATCAAGTAAGAAGAATTATAAGATTCTTTAAACAAGGAATGTCGGTTAAAACAACAAATTCAAATGTCTTCCTTAAAGCTCCTAACATTTTTGATATAAAATATCTCACTTATAATTCTGAGGGAGATCCAATTATCCATCCTTCCATAAATATAATTAAAAAATGTGCTCTTTTGAGTATGGATGTTCAATATACTCCTAATGGAACTTATATGACCTATGAAGATCCATATAGAACAATGCAAGCATATCAATTAACTATGCAATTTGGTGAACTTGATCCTGTCTATGACAATGATTATGAAGATTTAGATAATAACAACGATACAGTGATAGGTTACTAAAATGCCATCTTATTTCCGTCAAGTTCCAGATTTTGAGTATGTCAGTCGAAAAGCAGACTCAAAAAATATTTCAGAATATCAAAAAGTAAAAAACCTCTTCAAAAGAGGTAAACTTAAAGAGGATATTTTTAATGACCTTACCAAATTTACCAAATATCAAATTGTAGGAAATGAAAGACCTGATAATGTAGCATTTAAAGTATATGGAGATTCAACCTTAGACTGGTTAGTTCTCCTTTCTAATAATATTATGAATATTCAAACTGAATGGCCTCTTGATCACGAATCTTTTCATACTTTTCTTCTTAACAAATATGGAAGTGAAGAACAAATTCTTGCAGTTCATCACTACGAAACCACTGAAGTAAGAAATACTGCTCAAGCAATTATTGTACCTAAAGGAATAGAAGTCCCTCAAAACTACTCGGTTGAATTTTATGATGCCAGAATAGAGTCATATACTACGGTGTCAAATATTACTACGGAAATAACCAATAAGGATTATGAACTTAAAATTGAAAATGACAAAAGAAATATCTATCTATTAAAACCAGCATACATAAATCTCATCATTAATGATATGAGTGAATCTATGACATACAAAGAAGGTTCCACCCAGTATTTGAGTGAAACCTTGGTAAAAGGAGAAAATATTAGATTATATTCCTAATTATTCCTCTGCAAGTTTTTGGAAATAAGAAAGAGCATCATCCTCATCTGAACTAGCAGATGCTACAGCTGTAGATCTATGATTACCAGCAAGAACTGGTTCACCCGTTTCTTTACTACGTTCAAAATTCGGTTGGAAGGAACGACTATTATCTTCCTCTGCTACCTCTTCGTCTATACGACGTACAGGTTGCTTATTGCCTAGAACATAATCCAAACGCTTCTTCAGGTCATCATATGACTTGAATTGGTCTGGTGCGGTTACAGCAGCAAGTGAATACTGCTTCTTCCATAATGCTTCAAGTGCATCATCGTCATCAAGCAATGGTGATACTTTATCGAACTCTGACTTATCATAGTTCCAGTAACCATCCTTCTTGACAATCTTCAATTTGAAGTTAGCACCTTGCCAGAAGTCAAAAGGATTAATTGGAGTTTCATCCTCAAACTCTGGTTGCATTGCTTCCATAACCTTATCAAAGATCTTCTTACCAAACTTATATAAGAAGACTTTACCCTCATTTTGAGGATTGGTAGGATCCTTTACGACATAGATGTTTGCATAATAAGAGAGCTTACGCTTCTGCTTACGAACTACATCCTTATCTGACTCATTACCACTATTCCAGAGTTCACGATTGTACTCTGAAACAGGATCTTTGCCACCAGTTGTGGTCAAAGAGTTTTCAATATACCAACCACCTGGTCCTTGGAATGCATGGGAATAGATTTTTGCCCACGGAATATCCTCACCTTCTGGTGCTGGTAAGAAACGGAGAACGGCATAACCGTTTCCTGTTTTATCAAGTTCTGGTTTCCAAAGGCGATCATCACCACCTCCACCAGTACTCATCTTCTCCACTTCTTTGACTAATTTAGAAGTCAATGATCCTAGAGAGGATTGCTTTTTTAGGTCTTTAAATGACATTAGGTTTGTTTTTAGATTTGGCTTTTGTGTACCTTTATTCTATCAAGTAGCAGATTCTTTGTCAATCTGCTGTCTCATCATACTTACCATATTATTCATATTAGCAAATAAGATGTTCATATCGACATTAGTGGGAAGTCCCATTTGTTTGGCACTTTCCTCTACTTGTCTTTTCATTTGTTTAGCTTCTGGATCATCAGATAAACTTAAACGAGTATAAAGAACTCTTTGCTTATCTAATAATTTTTCCAAAACCTCTACATGATATAATTGATCCTCTTTGGACATACGAGGAAACTTGAAGACATTGGAATAAACCTCCTCTTGGAGTTCCGCAATCTCTGCCATTTCTGCCCGAACTACTTCTGAATCGAAAAAACTCATAGTGCTACTTTTTTGAGGATTTTTTTATACTTGGGTACATCTATATTTAGGAAGGGTTTATACTTTTTTATTTTTCGACTGACGGTTTCCCATACAGGATCATTCAGTCGTTTATCAAAGTTTTTCCTATATTCAAATATTCTATCACATATCACTAAAGTTTCAAGTGAGGTATCACCCCTTAAATAACTTCTAAGAATAGGAGGATGACCACTCGAACAATCGAATATTTCGTCCAATTTCTTGTTTTCAAAAAGAGTATCAATTTCTTCTTTAAAGAGATATGATAGAGATTGCACTTTTTTCTTCCAATCGGTATATCTGCCTTCTCCCTCTCTTATCATCTCTCCGATCCACATCGTTGCAGGGTCTGTAGAACTGACAAAGTTAGATACAAAAAATTCTTCTACTTCTTTATCATTCTTCTGTCTTGCAAATTTCTCAAACCAGAACCTATCCTTTCTTTTATAGAAAGCTTGTACTGTTGCCCTTGTCTTTCCACCATACTTATGATAGTCATAATGGTCTTTGGTGAAATGGTTCTTTAAAGACAAATAACAACGATATGCGTCAAAGGGCATCATTCATGTTTACCAGTAGTAACAATATTAAAAGCAAGAGTAATTCTTTCTTTATCCTCAATTTGTGGTTCTACATGATGGATCACATGGGAAGAAAAAAGCACCATTGTTCCATCATAACCAGGATAGGAAAGATCATAATCATCAAAAATAGTGGGGTGATTATGATTTTTATAATATATCACACCCGACACATATCCGCTATGATCATGTGAAGGATTAACATCTCCTTTATATGAAAAATTAGTCCATATATCATATCCATCAAAATGTCCCTCCCACTTTCTTAACTTATATCCACGATTATTCTTATTTTCACTATACTTAGCAACTAATCGCAATACCCAAGCTAACCAAAAAGACTTATCAATTAAATGAGGAGAAATCGAACATTGATAGGAATTATGCTTCTTACCCTCACTATTAGCAAGATACCCTGCATTCTCATGTGCTTTCAATTCTGCGAGAGGACTGTTTTTAATTCTTTTAGACTCATCCACCCATTCGGTTATTTCATCCATTATTAAAGAGGGAACCTTACACCCCATTATCGGAGAATCTCCATATCTCGCTAAATTCAATATATTATCCATTTTAAAAAAAGTAATAGAGCAAAAAAAGCTTGGAGTTTTTTTCCCGACTTTTTTGGAATTAAAAGCTAGCCTCCCCTGAGGCTAAAAAATAATTTTAGCACGACTAGTACGTTTTAAAAAGTTTAACTCCTGTGCCTCATACTTTATCTTCTCCTTCAACGGTTTAGATATTAACTTCGGAACTGATTCCAAATCAATAGCATTCTGCTCACAAAAATGAACGATGGCATCAATGTAATTCATCTCCTTATTAATCTGCACTAAACTTTCTATCTCCTGTGCAAATCGTGCAGGACAAAAGAACTTACTTTCGAGTGCTTTCTCTAGTTCATTCTCCATTCGATGCCCCAGTATTGTGATGTACAAATTCTTTAATATAACGAACTAGAAGTTTAATATAATCCCCTTTGTTCCTTTTGTCAAATACTTTTACTTCACCACTAGGAGTTACCATAATAGTGATAAGTTTTTTAACAGGGATCTCAGTTAGTTCGTAGTAAGCTGCAGCATAAAATGTTTCCTGAACAAAGTAGTTTTCTAACCACTTCTCAGGTTTGATCTTCTCAGATGTCTTAAAATCTATGACTGCTAACTCACCTTCATACTCTGCTATACAATCAACTCTACCTGCAAGACCAAGGTACTCAGAGTAAAGGGTTCTTTCTATAGCGTGTATATTATTTATCTTGTCCAGATATGGTGCTGCATGATGAAACATGAACTTAGTTGCTGGTTTATAATCATCCCAGTTAAGTTCTTTGTTCTCTAGATATGCCTGTGCTGCCTCATGAAAATCAGTTCCACGAGCAGTGGCTTTCTTGGTAATTTTATTTGCTTCCTCTATACCTACTCTCTTTCTCCACTTGATAAAGATATCACGATTGTAAAAAGAAGTTACGGAGGTAATAGAAGGAACCCACTGACCATCAGGTAAAAGATATAGTCGGCATCCAGGAGTTTCTTTCTTTTCTAATTCAAGATCACCGAGAAAATTACAATGAGTAAAGGTCATAAACCAAGTTCCAATTTTGCAAGTAGATATTCTTTACATAAACCTGATCTTACAATATCTTCAACACCAAATTCAATGATGTTTAGGGATGGCATGACCCTTAAGATCCTCATGAAATCATGAATACCATTCCGTTCATTCTGTTTAATCAAGTCAGTCTGAGTTGCATCACCACAGAACATTATCTTAGTGTATGAACCAACCCTTGTCATTATACTATCTAACTCATGATAGTTCAAGTTTTGGAACTCATCCACGATGATGATAGCCTTATCTAAAGTTGTTCCTCGAATGAATGACGTACTCCAGAAATCAATAGTGTTTTGTGCTTTCAGATTGCCATAGAGCATTTCAAAGTCTGCATCTGTAGGCATCTCAAACATATACTTTACCATATGCTTATATGGTATCTGATAAAGGAATGATTTATCATCATGATCACCAGGTAAGAATCCAATCTCCCTAGTAGCAACAAGTGACCTTACAATATAAATCTTCTCATATGGAGTGCTTGGGTCAAGTACATCTTGTAGTGCATTATAAAGAGTAATAAAAGTCTTACCAGTTCCTGCTGCCCCATAAGCAACAAGATTTTTTCCATCTTTATAAGAATCAAATAATTTTTTCTGATTATCAGTGAGGGGTTCAATATCCCTCATCATATCAGTATTAATTGGTTTCTTTCTCTTCATCTGCTTAGATGTTAGTCCAACACCTATTGGTTGATCCGTTTTCTTTTTACGTGGCATACTACTTAATCATCCCCCTGAGTTGTATTAATCCCTTTTTTAGCTAATCGGGCAGAAATACCTCCCGATTTTTCAGCTCTATTGAGGACTTCACCCCATCCAGGATTTTTATTGACAAGTTTATCTTGCCACTCACCAACTTCAATTCCTAAACCAGGCATCGTAGAAGGGTCAGAAAAATCTCTGATCCAATCTGGATTATCAGTTTTCCACTGATCCCAATCATGAATACTCATTTTAACTTCTTTCTGTTCACCAGTTTGTTGATTAACGACGGGGTATGTTGCCATATGAATACAATAGGGATAGTTATTTAGGAAATCCAGTCAAGAGCTTCCGCAACAGTAGGAAATTGTTCACAAAAAATAGAACGAACTCCTTCTGCTACATCCATGTGCTCCTTCTGTGTTCCATGTGCAGAACGTAGGTCAATATAATGTACCCATGATCTAACAGAACCAGTCATATAGATTCTTGTAGGGGTAGCAAGTGGAAGTACAAATCTTGCACATTCTTTTGCTATACCAGCATCAAGCATCTCTTTATATAAGTGCATTCCATCTACAAAATGCTTCTGCATCTTTGCATTAAAGTCCTGCACAACCAGAGTATTTACATCATCAATACTATTCTGACGATTCTTTTCATCCTGTCTCCGAAGTTTTGGTAGAGGGATTTCATCAGCCAGCATACTACTATCAGCATACCTCTGTGAGAACTCTTGGTAAGTAAAAGATCTATGTCTTAATATCTGAGCCGCTAATCCTCTGGTAGTATTAATCTCTACCGTCATGAATGCTTGCTCAAAGACACTCCAATGACCGTGTTGGATGCAATACTTAAGAAGACCAGCAAACTTTTCATTGTCTTGGTTCTTAGGGTTACTAACACGAGCAACATATGCCATGTGTTGTTCAGCATCAGGAGTGACACTAACTAATTTAATTTGACTACTCATTAAATACCTCGTCATAATCATCAGGTGGAGGAGTAAATGCTAAAACTTCTTCATCAGCATAAACTTCAGATTCTAACTCAGTCACAATCTCTTTAAGAGCTTGTACTAAGACTTTCAATTTTCCTTTATTCATTTAATAAAATACTTATTAATAACTTCTATCTGATCATGATACCTTGCAATTTTATCTACCTCACATTGTATTGCTTCAGTAATATCTGAATGCTCTCCTATACCTGCAGGATGTTCAAGATAAACATTGACATTTGCTTTATGTTTTTCAATCTCTCCAGTGGCATGTGCTAACACTGCTCGTATTAACTGTTCTCTCATATGTAGGGCCATGAGTATACCTTTTTTATTAATTATACATTAAAAAAGGGGGTGTGTAAACCCCCTTCTTGTTATTCAGTTTAAGCAGCAACTAGTTTCTTAGAAACTTTGATTCCACGATACATAAGATCATGGTTTCTGCGTTTTACTGCTTCATCGAGTACCACTTTACGGTACTCCTCAGAGTCGTACTTGACTCCACGGTAAGTGACTTGTGCCATTGGCTTGCTCCAAAGTAGTAGGGATTTTTGCCCCGTTCCTTCAGTCGGCATTTGCGTCCCCCTTGGGGATGAACGATCCGTTCCGTGTCGGCTTACTTGCGACCTCCTATGAGGTTGAACGATTGTGTTAATATTAACACAGGTATACTATATAGTCAAGTAGTTTTGTATTCTATGATACAGTTTTACAACTGTCTACCATTTTTATCTACTAAACCTAACTGGGATGCTTCAAACAAATTAGATTTCATATACTTCCGTGTTTTTTTATACTCTTTTATAAGTTTATTAACTTCTGCCTGTGATACACTTACCTTTAATTTACCTTCTCCTTTACTGAACCCTTTTTTTTCTTCTGAGGTCTCCTCTATACTCTCTCCATGTGACTCCAAATATTCATTAATACTATTCTGAATCTCACCCTCAATGATGTCATTGATCTGAGATCTTATTTCTTCTTCATTCATCTTCTCTTAACCTCCTTTTTCTTTTTTTTCTTTCTGGTGGTTTGACATTCCACAAATTAGGTCTGATTGTACCATGTCCATAATTAATAGATTTCACAGACCCTGGCCCATATTTATCGTAATACATATCAAAAACATTTGCCATCTTTTCTGAACGAGTTACATCCAAATACTCTTTACCCTCTACAAGATAAGTGACATTAAATGCATCTGTAGGAAGGTTTCTATCTTCTGCCTTTTCACGAGTAGTTTTTTCTAAAACAATCTGGCACGAATATTCGGATGTATTTTTTTCAATCTGTTTTGGTGGTTCTGCTTTCTTCTCTGTTTTTGTGGTCATGAACGTCCTCCCCATTGAATATCAGGATATGCTTGCTGCACTACATCATAAGTTATCTTATACTGACTCTCTAAGTTCTTATCCTTTACTAAACAGATGATCTTTGCCTCTTCTGGGTGAAGGCCCTCAAGCATCTGTATAAACATTGTCTCTCTACGAATAGCACTGAGTCTATCATTCCCACCCTTAACAAAATGATAAAGATTTTTCCACTCTCTTCGTAGAGATGTGTGATCAGTGCCTACAGGAACCTCATTCTCTTTATAAGGAACTGCACCTTCAGGAATAACTGAGATTGCTGTGGGATCAAAATTCCAAATAAGAATAGATTTTAATGAATCATCTGCATATTCTCGCAGTATTTCTATCTTCTTTGCTTTTGTTCTCTGTTTGTCCACTAGTTCAAGAACTTCATGCACAAAAGGATTGGGTGGAAGTTTAACTCTTGTCTTCCTAGTCGTCGTCTTCTTCGTCGGTGTCATGTGTTTCAATTCTTAGGGCTAAAATTTCATCGGGAAGAACATTCCCATTTGCGTCAAACATCTCTGGATGAGTGTAGACTACTGGTGGAGTAGTTTCATATGAATGCTGTCTTGCCATCCATCCTATCATACCTCCTACTAATAATGCAAGTGCAGACACAATTGTTGTAAGTGTCAATGTTACTACTAATGTTTCAGACATGGCACTCCTCCAGTGAGTTTATTTTTTTCGGATGTCCAAGTAAAAATCAAAGTGAAAAACAATTTCTCTATTCCATAGAGCAATTAAATTTCCAAATTTTACTCGAAAAGTTTTTGATTTTTCGGGTGGTTTCCTCCTCCGCAACAATAATTCTACACCCCGATTGATCTCGGTAGTGTCTTTATTTAGAGTTTTTTTTGCGTCTTCCTGGTCTTCTGTCATGACTATACCTCACTGCATCTTCAAGAATACCTGCAAGGTATGCTTGTATTTTACGTGCTTTTGGTTTAGGAATATGTCCATAAGCCTCACGTAGTTGTTTATGGTTGTTGTCAGCACCTCCTTTAATATATTCTTTGAGTTCTACTAATTGATCAGATATTTCCTTCGCAGTAGAACTATGAAGGAAAGCATCTACTTCTTCTTTTTTAGTTTTACGATACTTTAAAAACTCATAAAATTTAAGTTGCATTCTACCATCAAACGCAAGTTCAATGGCATGTTCGATCATGTCATAAACTGTTTCAAAGTCGTCAACTTTTTTCATCAGACTAATTGGTTCTCCTTTAAATACTTAACTGTTTCAGTGCATCCACCGAGATGTTGAATGTCATTTACCACCACTTGAGGAAAAGTAGATCCTTGACCAAACTGAGAATAGAATCCTGGTCTATCGAAATCCTCACCTAAGTTATAGATGACATGTTCTAACTTAGATAACTCTAACACCTGTTTAACCTTACTGCAATAAGGACATCCATTTTTAGAATAAACAGTAAATTTCATATTACCTATTTAAAAATTTATTTATTGTTTGCAACTACTGAAGCCCAATCGGCATCAAATAATTGAAGTCCTTTATCTGTAAGAACATGGTTGTACATCTTCTCAAAAACTGTAGGAGGCATTGTTACTACTTGAGCACCAAGAGCAAAGGATGTAGACACTGCTTTCACTCCTCGGATAGAAGCAGATAAAATTTGAGTTTTGATCCAATGCTTACTAAAGATCTCAGCAATATCACTGATTACATCTAACCCATTAACTGAGTTATCGTCAAGTCTTCCTACAAATGGTGAAACATATGTTGCTCCTGCCTTAGCAGCAAGTATTGCCTGTGCAGCATCAAAAATCAATGTAACATTAACCTTTGTACCATCTTTTGCTAACTGATTACAAACATAAAGACCATCTGGTGTACAAGGAACCTTGATAGTTGCTACTTCTTGGAACTTAGTGGCAAGTCTACGACCCTCAGAGGTCATCTCTTCACGAGTTCCGACTACTTCCATACTAATGTCTTTTACACCTGCTTCAGCGAGTTCCTGGTACACATCCTCAGGATCTCTACCACTCTTCATAATCAGGGTAGGATTAGTTGTTACTCCATCAATCAGACCAGTCTCAAAATGTTTAAGAATAGTTGAGACATCTGCTGTGTCTAAAAATATTTTCATAAGAATAATTTACCTAGAGTATCTATAAAAAAGAATAAAAAAGGAGACCCTTTTGTGAGGGTCTCCCTATTGTATCAGGTTGTCTATTTTTTATCAACCTTTGGGTGTCATCTTATACGCACCAAATGCACTAGCAGCAATTGCCGCAACCATAAGAAGAACTTCCATTAGCCTATAGCAGGAGCAACAAGTGCAACTTCACTAGTCTCTGCAGCAGCAAGGTCTAGTGGGAAGTTGTGTGCATTTCTTTCATGCATAACTTCCATACCCAAGTTTGCTCTGTTTAGAACATCACCCCAAGTAGGAACAACCTTACCAGATGCGTCTACGACAGACTGGTTGAAGTTGAAACCGTTAAGGTTAAATGCCATTGTACAGATACCCATTGAGGTTAACCATACACAGATAACAGGCCATGATGCAAGGAAGAAGTGAAGACTTCTTGAGTTGTTGAAACTTGCATATTGGAAGATTAATCTACCGAAATATCCATGAGCAGCAACAATGTTATAAGTTTCTTCTTCTTGTCCGAACTTGTATCCATAGTTCT
>VTLG01000877.1_pt1 | contig 26988 bp, 29 predicted proteins | sample 4694571 | NCBI WGS metagenome assembly VTLG01 (sample SAMN12604809, study PRJNA352737) | marine metagenome | biome: ENVO:00000447; feature: ENVO:00000209|ENVO:00000569|ENVO:01000036; material: ENVO:00002151; isolation source: viral sequences binned using virsorter ...
TCCAGAATAGATTACCTGTTAAGATCTTTGATATCGTATTCATGTTGCCTCACTTGATCTGCTAATTGTTGAAAAATGTTTTCAGCCATATCCCAAGTGGCTTCTGCTCTTGATAATCTATTTTTTACATCGTTAAGTATTTCTTGTTGAAGTTCTAAATCTTGTGTCACTTGTGTAAGTATTTCTTTGTTTACTTGAATAGTATCAGTCATAGTTAATACATATCGAACAGATGTAAACGTTCCGGCTAAGATTGCTCCCACTACCGGAACGATCACTATATTTTTTTTAAACCATTCTAATTTACTTTTAGGTTTTGTTTTGGCCATTATTTATAAAATCCTTTAAAGATCCAATTGACCCATTTGTTCCATAGACTTTTAACTTTGTCCCAAGCTTTGCAACAAACGTTTTTACATTTATCAATCATGTTTCTTCTCCTCAATTTCGTAGAAGAACTTATCCGTATCCTCAGTCTTCCACTTACTTGTGTTTTCTACATTCCAATCAGAAGTTTGCACTTTCCAGTCTGGAACATTATCTTTCACTGTAAATGAAGGTATATCCCAAATGCATCTGTTGTTAGGTTGTGCCGCATAGTTCCCGTCGTCTAGGGCTATGATGTGAGCACATTTATGCTCGTGCGGAATCTCTGAATGGTCCGTATCTAATATATTAGCTTCTGGGTGAGCGAAGTCAACCGTAAATAAATATTTACCAGGGTGCCATTTTTTATCTTTACCAATGTATTTACCGGCTTGTCCTTCTAAGATATCCCAATTAGTAACAGCAGGATAGTAACTAAAACAATTCCATAACTGTAACTCATCCAGTCTACGCCTAGGAACGTCCTCTGGTTTAAAACCTCTTTGAATGAACGCAGATATCGGGAGACGATAGAAGACCGCGCCATTTTCCATAATGGCATGAAATAAGATCGACTTACCTGTAATAGATGATAAGCCGAAGATGATACAGTCTTCAACTTCGCCTTTATGTTTTTTAAGGTCATAAAGATACTCTCTCTTTATTTGAGCGTATTCTACTGGAATGTTTGCATTTAAGTAAGCCATAATTATCCATAAATATCTCCCCAAGTTTTACCTGATTCATAATCAACTTTATTGGGAACTTCTAAACTAACAGCATTCTCCATAATATCAATTATTTTTTTTGCCGCGTCATCAGATTCAACTGAGATATCTAATTCATCATGTATTTGTATATGTGGCACTACACCTTCTTTGTATAAATCTACCATAGATTTTTTTGTCATGTCTGCTGCAGACCCTTGTATTAATTTATTTAAAGCTTTGTATGTAAATGCTCTTCTAATTCTACCTCTACCGTATGTTCTTTCAGCTTCTTCATATTCCATAGGTTTATGCATACCAAATTGATTGGGTTCCCATTTATTAAATCTACATCTACGTCCTAACAAGGTGCCAATAGATCCAGATGTCTGAGCTGTTTTTGATGTGTAATTCATCAGATCTCTAACAAAAGGTACATTGGTATGATAAGTGTTAAATAATTCTTCTGCTTCTTCTTTAGTATTCAAACCTAATTCTGCCTGTAATTTAGCTTTACCCATACCATAAAATAATCCAAGGTTGATTGTTTTTGCTTGTGTTCTAGATATGTTTGCCATATCAGCAACTGTTTGGTGAAAGTCTACAGAGTCATCTTTAAATTTATTTACAATATTCTCAACTGATTTATCAAAACAAATTGGTTCTGTTGTGGCTGCATAATGTACAACCAATCTTGGTTCTTGTTGTGAGTAGTCAAAGCATCCCCATTTGTGATCTTTTTCTGGTATAAACAAAGATCTAATCATTGGACCTAAATCTTTATTTCTTGCAGGTATCTGCTGTAAGTTTGGGTTAGAATAACTGAACCTACCTGTAACTGTACCCCCTTGATCAGATCTTATTGGATTAATATCTGCGTGTATTCTGCCTCTATATTGGTGTTTTAATATGGTATCTATGAATGTTGTGTGTGCCTTGTTTATCTCTCTGGCTTTTGCTATATTCTTGACCATCGGATGTTGATGAGTTGAAAGGAAGTTTTTTGTAAATGAAGGTGAGTGTGTTTTCTCGGTTCTGGCGTAGGATAAGGATAGTTTGTCGAACACTTTGGCAATCGATCGTGCTGCCCATATTTGAACATCTATTCCTGTTTCTTTTTTTACTTGCAATAGGAATTCTTCTTCCTGTTGTTGTAACTGCTTCTTCAATTTATGAGCACGTTCGACATCGACACACACCCCTTTAAATTTCATATCTATTAGACAAGGAAATAATTGTGTTTCTAAATCAAATACGTTTGTAAGATTTTGTTTTGTAATTTCTCTAGATAATACTTTAAATAATTCTAATGTAAGTTCAGCGTCTTTCTCTGCATAACTTCCAACATACATTGCAGGTAGTTTATATAATTCTTTTTTAGGATCTATACCCCAAGACTCTGCAGCTTCTTTTAAAGCTTTCTCATTTTTTACCTCTCCAAGATAATCAAAAGATATACTGTTAAGTGAATACCACAATCTATTTTCATCAATCAACGAAGCCATGACCATAGTATCTATAATGTGTCCATTAATAGGTATACCGTATGCTTTTATCCAACACACATCATACATTGCGTTATGAAATATTTTTACAGCGTCTGTTGCACAAACTTTTTTAAACCATTCTAAAACAATTCGTTTGTCCATGTTACCACCCCCTTCATGTGCGATAGGGTAATAACCAGACCATCCATCAACAGCTACAGCAAAACCCACAATCTCACCATGACCTTGTATAGCTCCAGATCCTTTTGATTTTAGATCAGGATCTTTTGTTTCTAAGTCAATCGCAATATACTTTGCATCAGATAAATCTGGAAAGTTTTCAGGGCAATCCCATTCTGTTTGAGCTGTAAACATTATTTCTTTTTAGTATCTTTTAACTTAAGTATCTCTAATTCACAATAGTGAATTATCTTCTCTAGATCTTCTATCTTATTTTTAGACAAATATCTACAAACATATTTCACAACGCATCCTTGAAAGAATGAGAGATTATTCTTAGAAATAAACTCATACGGCTGAATGCGAAAATTTTTGTAGTGACTTCCTCCAACCTGCCTTGATTGTGGAAATACTTTTGCTAGTCCATCTGGATCTGTCATATTAGTGGTCCTCCTATGTTATATTGATATTCATAATCTTGATTGGTTATGAATAATTTTTCTTTTGCTCTTGTTATACCTACAAAGAAAGTTCTATGTTCTGGATCAGCATCTCTTTGCGCTGTTTCATAAATGATTCTTTCTAAGTCTGTAAACAAAATCACATTATCACACTCCTCACCTTTTACACCGTGTATTGTAGATAATTTTATTCTAGCGGGTTTCATTAAATCGTCACCGTTCTTTAGAATCGTTCTAATGTAGTCTTTACTTGTTTCTGGAATGTTTAATGTTTCCCAGCTCCCCGCTGCTCGCAACCCGTGGTGTTCTCTCAGTCCTTCTATATTGATCGAGTCAATAGTTTCTAGAGTCTTGCCACCTGCGTAACCTCGTACTAAATGTCCTTTTTTAACTGTTAGGTAATCCCATAAATCTTTTACTTCATCTTTACTTACAGAGGCACCTTGATTAAGTCTTATCCAAGTTCTATACGCACTTAACATTTTATTAGGTAATAGTTCTTGTGCTTTAGAATCAAATCTTAAGTTTAAATCATATAAATGTTCTCGTAATCTCTCCATCATTTTATTTGTTCTAGTTAATATCATCCAGTTTTCTTTCGATAAATCTAATGAAAAAAAATCTACATTATAAATAACCTTACCATCAGCATCTCTTGGCTCCCATTTTTTTTCTAAACGAGTAAACATATGAGGAAAAATAGATTCTGCTAGTTTGTGTATCTTACGCGGGACTCTACGTGATTGTATCTGTGGATCTAGATGTCCTTTTAAATTAATAAATATATCCGGATCAGCACCTTGAAACGTATAAATAGTTTGATCATCATCCCCCGCAATATAAGAACGAGCACACTTACTCTCTATGTAAAAAAACATATCCCATTGCAGAGGACTCAGATCTTGGGCTTCATCGAGGAAGACTGTATGTAGTGGTGGACATTTGTCCTCCTCGACAAACTTGGAAATCATATCAGAATATTCAAACATACCTGTTTGCTCTTTGTATGTTTCTAAATCTGCATAGATTTGTTCGGTTAACCAGATGTCTGCACTGTAATGTAAATCAAGTTCAACAGCTGCATCACTTAATGACATCCTTTTATTTCTTGCATACTCTATAATTTTCATATGATTGTTTTTATATTGTGGATATCCTGACTCGTTTATGTAACTCTCAAAAGATAGATCAGCACATAGACTAGAAAAATTTTTAAAACCTTTCCACTTCTCTCCTTTTAATAAATAAGAAGAAGTATTTAATTTTAATTCTCTACTACCAAAGGCATGCATAGTGCTTACAATAACCTTGTCATTTGTAATTCTTTTTTTTGCTTCATTAGCTGCAGCATTACTAAAAGCTATGTATGCAATCTTTTTAGGATCTGTCTTAATTAAATTTAATTCGTTATCCAACAACTCCATGAGTCTATGTGTTTTACCTGTACCTGGTGGCCCTGGTATAATTATTCTACGCAAAAGGTGGCTCCTTCATTTTTGTCTTTCTAACAATAGGTTTGTTAATATCTTGTTGTTTGATTGAAATATAACGAACACTTTTGTTATTTATTTTACCAGGTATCTCTTCTGCTCCAAACAAAGTTTCCAACATTCTAGCAGTTTTAGACTTGGTATATTTTTTTGTGTCCCAAAGTTTAGTTCTTAATATGTATTTCCAAAAGTCTTTAAATTTAAAATAAGTCATGCCTTCATCTGTATATGCAAGGCCTCTTAATATATCTTTCCAATCCTTACCAGGTATCTTCATAGTGTAGTCAACTAATAATTCTTTTAATTGTACATCCACTTTTGTAGATTCAGGAGCTTCTATAGGTATTGTGTCTTTTAATAATTTATTTATGGCCTTTCTCCAAATTAACTTACCGACTGGTGGCATAGCTTGATTGATTTGCTCTAAACATTTAAGAGAAAATCTATCTGGCTCGTGTAAATCTTGTGACTCTACTTCTACTTGTTCATCACCTATCGTCACATAATACAAAGGTGGATCAGAGTCATACTTCTGTATTTCTTTTATTTCTGTTTCAGGTACACCATCACCCACACCAAACTCTTGCATAACACATTTTTTAGAATTACAGAACGAAGCAATAGGTTCGTCTTTACACTTGTAGTTATATTCTTTTCCATCAATAGATTTTATTAGTGTATCTATTTCTTTTTTATCTAGTGGAGGTTTACAATAAGATTCATTATACTTAAAAATTTTTATATCCCAATCTGTATATCTTTTTTTACAATAAACACCAAAGTTATACATGGCGTTGTTTCTTTGTCCGTTGGGTATTCCTTGTTTTGCAATTGTAACCAAACATGGTGGCGCACCTTTAAGTAGATTGTCAAGAACTTTTTCTTCTTTTATAGACAATTTAGAGAGTTGATCTTCTGATAGTTTTACTTTACTATGCGCCTCAAAAAATTCTTTTAGCGACATTGCTGAACCATCATCTTTAATTGCATAACGAGTTGTTAGTTTATAATTATGGTATGGTAAATTTAAAAAACTACCTGTGCCACCTTTCTGCATATCCACTTTATTTTGTTTTGGAAATATTTCTGCATTTGCATAACCTAATTTAGCAGCCATATCTTTCAGTTTACTTCTAAACAAAGCTGCTGGTGCAAAAGTTGTTGTAAATAAAAACACGTGTGCACCACCTGATTTAGATCTACATACTAATAATGGAAACTTATATTCTTTTATCTTTCTAATTAATTCTTTATGATCAAAGCCGTTATATACATCAATATCTATACAAGCCCACTGACATTTGTTTTGTTCGTTGATTGGAATAATACCTAACGCAGGGTCTTTACCATCCAAGTGTTCTTGAAACATTTGTGTGCTTGGAGTTTTCTTTATTATAAAAGATTTTGTTTTGTGTTTACCTCTGTCATCAAACTCATCTGTCTTTCTAGTTTGACCATAGGCACTAAATGAACCCGCAAATATATTTAAAAATTTATCTATGTCTGTCATCACCACTTTGTATTTGGAGGCGGGACGAAGCTACGTAACCGCCCCCAAAACTTGTTATGCTTTGTTTTTGATGCCTTCGTAGAACTTTTTCGCTCGTTCATACATATTAGCATCTTCTAACATACCAATTTTTTCTACGCTGTAGCCATACCATTGATTACCTTTTCCTGTATTTAATACAGAAGATAATTTATATATGTGGCTAAACGATGGTGGAGTGTAAGGACCATTCTTACCATCTAAACTAATAGACTTCATCATGGAGTTCCATTTTCTGCTTATTTTACCTTGAGATGAACTCATAGATACCATTGCAGTTTCGGATCCTTTATCACCTATGATAATTATAAAATGTTGTCCTACAGTTAATATGTAGTTACCATTTTGTAATCTGTCTTTACCATCAGGTCCTTTGGTAGTCTTATCAAGAATATCCGAAGTATCAGGATAGATCATCTCAGGTCTACCTGAACCTGTTCCATAATCTGCCCATTCTTGATATTCTAATTTATAATGACATGGAATAACATGTATTCCTGCATCACCATTGTATAACTGTTTCGTAACAGTGTTTAAGAACATACCAGGTTCTGCACCTTCAACATAATTTTGATTACGTTTCTGTGCTTCTGCTGATCCGTTCTGTAAAAGTTTTAAGATAGGTGGAGCCAGACTTTCTGTCTTCACATTCTCAAAACCCATTTGTGCATCTGCTTCGAATAACGAAGCTGATGGAAGGTTTTCCTTCTTAGTTGCTACTTGTTTCGCGTCACTCATTTCTAGTTTCTCCTTGTTATTTTTGTTTGGTTACCTTCAAACGGTTTAAATAGGTCGGCAGGAACGTCTTGTCCAGATTCAAGTCGCTCCCTGACCAATGCCTTGAGTGTCATTGGGTTCACTCCAATCTTCTGGACAGGTTCGAACCCATTGCCTCGTGCAAGTTCAGCATATGATGCTGCCTTGTTATCTTCGCCACGACCAAAGGTAACAGTAATGTCATTTTTAATAACATCACCCAGACCGTTGTTACGAAGCCATGTAAAAGCTGCTTCCTGTTGATCTTTAGGAATAGAAGCGCCATAAATTTTTTTAATCTCTACGGACTCGCCATCTTTCAGCTTTAATTTTGTTATCTGCATATCATCCATCATTGCAGGTATTTCTACAGACGAAACTACTTTTGCTTTCTCTTTTAATTTTTTAAGAGATTCTTCTGCATTTGCAATCTCATCTTCTAAATCTTTTAATTCTAAAACTTTGTCGGACAATCGTTTAGCGGAATCTATCTGCTCAACAGATTGCATTCTATCATTTTCATAATCAATTTTTGTCATAACTTTCTCACCTTTCTATATATACTTTATTAATAATAAGTCAAGATCTATTTTTTATATAAATCAATCTCAACTGGATAATATCTTCTTTCTTGCTTATCCCATTTTAACAAATTGTATTTACCATTTGTTATATCAGATACTATTGAACACGCTACACCAATAATAGCTGGATCTCCAGTTAATAATAAATAATCGTTAGAAGTGTAATTTTTTAATTTACCTCTTAGAGTTGTTATTACATAACTAGGGCTTAAGATAATTTGTGAATTTTCTGGGAGTAAAACTTTTAACTGTCCAAATTGGGTTGCACCAATAATATTTATTTTAGGTGTTCCTATTTTTGTACCAGGCACATCTTGAATAACATAAACTATGTTATTGTTGTCTGTGGTTTTTAACTTCTCATTCGTCATAAATTACTTTCTTGACATTATATAACACATAATATATACGCTTCCAATAGAAAGTAAAATTATAATATGCATTACAAATATAAAAGCAAGCCTTTTGCTCATCAAAAGAAAGCCCTTGAAATGTCATGGGATAAAGAAGTTTTTGCATACTTTATGGAGATGGGTACAGGTAAATCAAAAGTATTAATTGATAATATCGCTATGCTTTACAACGCAGGTAAAATAGATGGAGCGTTAATAGTAGCGCCAAAAGGTGTGTATAAAAATTGGTTTGACTCAGAAATACCTGACCATATGCCTGATTATGTAGAGAAAAAAGTTGGTTTATGGAGAACTAAACCTGACGATAAAGCATTACAACCTTTATTTTCTACAGGCGCAGATTTACATATTTTGATTATGAATGTTGAAGCTTTATCTACTAAAAAAGGTGTAGACTTTGCATATAAATTTTTGTCTAGTCACAAAACTTTAATGGGCGTAGACGAGTCTACTACTATTAAAAATCCTTCTGCTAAAAGAACACAAAATATATTAAAACTAAGTAAACTTACTAAGTATAGAAGAATACTTACAGGTTCTCCTGTAACAAAATCACCTTTAGATTTATATTCACAATGTCAATTTTTAGATCCATTTTTATTAGATCAGTCATCATATTATGTTTTTAGAACAAGATACGCAATTTGTAGGAAAATAAATGTGTCGGGTAGATCCGTAGAGATAGTTGTTGGATACAGAAATTTAGCAGAACTATCAGAAAAACTAAAACCTTTTTCTTATCGTGTATTGAAAGATGACTGTTTAGATTTACCTAAAAAGACTTTTGTAAAAAGAACTGTTGAATTGACTGACGAGCAGAAGAAAGTATACAAACAGATGAAAGAAGAAGCTATTGCATTTTTAAATGGTAAGATGGTTACATCAGCAACTGTCATTACACAGCTTATGAGATTACATCAAATAACTTGTGGTCACTTCACATCTAATGATGGTAAAGTTCAAGACCTTAAAAGCAATCGTATTAATCAATTAATGAATATATTAGAAGAAATGGAAGGCAAAGCTGTTATATGGGCTCACTATAGGTATGACATTAAAAAAATTGTAGAAGCCATATCAAAAGAATATGGCGAAAATTCGGTAGTAACTTATTATGGTGATACATCTACAGATGATAGACAGAAAGCTATAAAGAAAATACAAGACAAAGACTCACCAGTTAGATTTATAGTTGGTACACCACAAACAGGTGGTTATGGTATTACACTTACAGGTGCATCAACAATGATATATTATTCTAATGGTTATGATTTAGAAAAAAGACAACAATCAGAGGCAAGAATAGATCGTATTGGTCAAAAGAAACCTATGACTTATGTAGATATTATTTGTGAAAACACTATTGATACTAAAATAGTTGAGTCTTTACGTAGTAAAGTAAATATTGCATCTGAAATTATGGGTGAAGATTTAAAAGCTTGGATATGAAATATCCTTACTATATTAGAATGGCAATCTTGCTATGTGTTGGCGCGTTTTCGCCAATAATAATTCATCACATTGTTTATAAGTTGTGGGACATCAGTGTATTACGAGCAGCAGAAATAACTTTTATATTATGTATTCCAATAGCTTATTGGATGGCTTGTAAGATAAATGAACGTTGGCACGACGATAGGGAAGATTAAAGTTTTTGTAATAAAACTAAAATAACACCGCCCATACCTGTAATAACAGCGCCCATAGACACTAATAATATTCTTTCTACTCTAGTAATTTGATTTTCTAATTTTTGAATTTTGTCGTGAGTTTGTTTCTGCATAATTCTGCAGAGTTTTTCATGTGAGTCTATCCGTTGTAATGCGTTGTCTTTAGCCATTAGAATGATCCCTCGTACTCTGCTGCTACTCCAGGACTAGAATATTCACTAAATCCTGTATCACCTATTGAACTTAGGTCACTATCACTAACAGATTGACCACTTCCTGTTGTAACATTTCTACTCATGTCTGTGTCTCCAATATTTCTTACAGGGATGTTAGGGGCAGGTTTAAATCTATTGATTAAATTAGAAATACCACCACCTATTCTAGGAGCAAAGAAAGATAAAGCTGCACCAGGAATACCTCCTAGTAAAAGCCCTAAACCTGTTCTAACATCTGGTCTTTTTGCAAAATCTAGAGCTCTGGAAAAAATTCCTTGTGGAGCAAATCTATTAACATCATTTGGATCTATGTCTCCGCCCTCTTGTTGTAAGAATAATTCTAGTTGTTCTTGCGGTGTAAGAACTTGATTTATACCTTTAACTTCTTGATTATAAGGATAGTCTTTAAATACAGAGCCTGCCATATCAATATTACCTGGCACTATAGGGGTTGGTTTAAAAGTAAACTGTGATGGTTGTGTTACACTAAATCTTAATGGCATTATGCTAATCCTCTGTTTCTAAGTGCTATCATTTTTTCCTCTTCTGATAATAAAGCACTCTCTGTAGGTGTCAAGCCACTATCCATAACATTAGGTGTAACTTGCGCTGTTTGTACCACAGAAATGTTTGGCATTGGTGATTCTGAAGTTTGAAAAGGGTCAAAAGATGGAGGTGGAGCTTCCTCTGTATCTTTAATACCAAAATCAGATAATTTAATTTTAAATTCTTTTGAGAGATCAGCTCCTTGCATTTTATCAATCATCTCCATAATTACAGGCATAGCTGCTTCAAAAGGATTTTCATAACCAGGATTAGACGCTCTAAACTCTTCAGCCTTTGTTGCAAATTTTTCGATAATATTTTCTGATGGTATATAAGGTTTAAATTCACCTGCAATAAAAGGCCCATACTCATTTGATGATCTTAATCTTTTTTCAAATACTTCAACGTATTGATCTTCTGTAACATCAAATTGTTTTCCTGCTTCTAGATCTAAATGCATTTTTTGTTGAGCTTCAAACAAAGCTTTATTTGTAACAAAAAATTGTCTTATAACTTCATCTTTTGTAGATGGACTGTTTAATAGTCTAGAATCACCGCCTGTAAACTCTCTAACAGCGTTCCTTTTTGATCTATCATATCCTGTTATCTTAAAATCTAAACTTCTGAGAGGATCAATTTTAATTAATCTCCAACCCAATAATCCAGGTAGTTCTTTTTCAATATCATAAACTTGCCCTGATTTTGGCGCTGGTACTCCTTGATACGCATAGAATAATCTAGTCATTTGAGATTTAGATAAAGGTATCTGTGTATTTATAATGTGTTTAGTTATAATTTTTATTTTGTCTTCAAGAGGTGTTTGCTCTGTATATAATACCTTACCTTCTCTTGTTTCACCACCTCTTACAAAGATATCTATAATTGCTTCCGGTGCAATAGATTCTGTTACAAAAGGTTCTATTGATTTGCTAAATGCATCAGAAATACCTTTTACTAACCCTTTTGATAATTGTTCTTCTGTTTCTATACCTTCTTGTACTTTTCTAAGCATACTTCTAAATGGTGTTTCCAAATAATCATATGCATTGTTACTGCTCCAGTTTTGATAGTAATAAGTTTTCTTACCATCTTTATCTGTGTCATGAGAAATCATTTTTTTATCACCAACTTCATATGGTGCTACCCATCTATCTAATGCTTTTTCTTGTGCATCTGTTGTGCCAAACAAAGCTTGAAATCCTGCTGTAAGACCTACACTAATACCGCCAAAAGCTGTTGCAGATCCTACTAATCTTTTCATACCTATGCCATAAAGTGGATTATCATTTCTAACAAAACCTTTTCCTATTTCAAAAACAACAGGCGACATGTTTCCACCTTTTGTTGGTTTAGAGTGTCTCATTTCTTTTAATATTCTTGCACCAATACCAGTTGCACTTGTCATGATTGCAGCAGGAAAAGAAGCAAAGTTACTAAAAGGTGTTGAACGTAATCCTTTTACAATATCAGAAACATACGCATAGTTTGGAACAGTGTTTCTTACAATGTCCATTGCTTCGTTTTCTATTGCATCAGATGATTTTTTTATACCAGCTTTAGCATAAGCAGTGCCTAACCTAGATTTTTCAATATGATAATTGTAAACTTTGTATAGATCATCTTCTAATGTATATAAATCTTGAGCGGGTTTAGTTACTCTAGCCAAAGCTCTAAGCATTTTTTTAAAACCACTTGTTGTAAAACCACCATCAGGGTTTAATTCTAGATCTTTTAACAAAGCTTGATAATCACCCATTTTAGTGTTGGTATTTACTACTCCACCTTCTAAAAGTTTTCTATATTCTCTCATTCCCTGCGGAGAACGTAACCCAAACTGAACAGTTTTAGCTGCTTCTTTCATGGCCTTTGCAACTATTCTTGGGTCCATAAATAATGTACCGTTTGCTATTGAAAATGAAGAGGCAGATAAAAAGTTTCTTATGTGTGTTGTTGGTGATAAAACTGTTTTTGCTATCTGTGCACCAGCTTTAGGATATAAGAATACATATTTGTAAGCATCTGATAAACCTTTTGAAAATTTAGTATCATACGGTCCAACAAAAAAATTACTTAATTTATTAACTGTTTCAAAAGCGTCTGCTATTTCTTGTGTAGTATGTAATCCTTTTAATCTGTTTACTAGCACACCATTTTTAAACATACCTTCTAGTGCATCGTCTAATGATACAATTTTATTTAAACCACCTGCACCTAATTGTTTAATAGCTTCGTTTTTATCAGCATAAAATAATTTTCTAGTTCCTGTTTCTAACGCTTTGTCATTTGCCTCTAATACGTCATCAATAAATCTAGATCTACTTGCTAAATTAGATAGTAGACTAATACCATTAAATATAGATTGTCTTGCATCATCTATTTCACCAAATAATTCTCTAAAAGCTTTACTACCTTTACCTACAATCTCTGTTGCTGCCACACCATTTCTATTTTTCTTTGATAGTATTTGCACAAAACTTTTTGTTACATCAGGTGTTTTAGCTGCCATAGTAACATCTGTCATTCTAAAAGAAGGTAACTGTGTGCCTTTTGTAAATTTTGTAGTTTGACTTAATATTTCATTAATACGATAATTAAGTTGATCTTCTGTAAGATCTCTACCATGTTTTTTTGCATGTCTTTTTAAAATAGCTTTTACGTTATTTATTGCTTGGTCTGAAGGTTTGTATCCAGCAAGACTGTCTACGTAAGGGTTAGAAAATATTTTATATGTACTACCTAACATTAACTTTACTCTGTCTCCCATAAGACCAGGCATATTCTTTATACTTTTAGGTAAAGTTATAGCGCCTGTGCTACCTTGTCTAATTGTTTCTAATAGTGAAGCAAATTTTTGTCTAGAATTATAGATAGCATCAAATACAATTTGTTGTGATTTATTATTTAATCCACCATTTTTCATTTGTTTTAAAACTTTTTTATATGTAGCTGTATTACCTACTTTTTTAGTTAGATCTCCCTCAAACATAAGTTCTTTTAAATCTTTGTAAAATTGATCTTGTCCCTTCTTATTGTTTTCTCTTAATGTTTTATTAAAAAATGTTTTGATTGGTGGAAACATTTTACCAACTTCTTTGTCTATTCTTTTTACTTGTTCCATGGCAAAATTAGCATCTGATGCTTTTCTAGCTTCTTCCGCATTCTTTGCTAAAAACATAGCTTCTGGTTTACCTGATGTAGGTCTAACTGCACCGGCTGCAGTATCAATTGTTTTATTTATTTTAGAAGAACTAAACGCTAGGTCTTTGCCGTATGTTGCAACTTTACCAATTGCTTTTGTCCCTCCATATATAAATGGAAAATACAATGCAGAGTCTGCACCAAATTTAAGTCTATTTAATAATTTTCTGCCTGCATCTTCTTGTGGATCTGTTGATTCATCTAAATCTAATTGTGTAGGACCAATATCAAACGCATCACCTATTGTTCCTATGTTTTCAACATCTGCAACAAATACTTCTCCTGATGCTCCGCCTACGACACCCGCTGCAAAACGTTTTGCTCTAGATGCATCATTAAGTTTGTATACTTTCTCCATACCTTTTCTAACATTTTTACCTTTTAAATTTACATATGTTCCAGCTTTTTTAGCTTGCAAAGCTTTTGTTGCTAATTTTGTAGCTATCTTTGCACCAATACCTGCAGGCACACCTATCTGAACTAAAGCTTGTAATATTTTACCTGATGCTCTTTGTTCAGCTATTTCTTCAAATGGATTAATTTTATCAAACGCAGATTCTACTCTTGCTGCTGCATTATTTGTCATACCAGAAAAATCCAAAAGTTCTGCACCTAATGACACAAAACCTTCAGGTATTTTAATAATACCAGAAACAATACCAGCTAGTCCTGCTTCTAATGATGATATTTCGTTGTTACCCTCTGCACCAGAATAAACATCATCATAATCTTTTATTACACCTGGTTTGCTTTCTTTTATGGGTTGTTCTGGTTTAAATGGATCAAAAGCCATTCGATCCTCCTATGATTCTAAGCCACGCAGCTTTGTTCTTTCGTAAGTGGTTGGGCTGTAAGTAAAGTATCCACCTTCTTCACCATCCGAAGCTGGGACTCTTTCAATAAAAACTCTTTGTTTTGGATCATAATAAATTGCAGCTTGCATTGATTCATACATCAATGTTTGATTTTTAACATCAAATGGAACAAAACCCATTAATGAAGCAGCTATTTTTTTTCCGGCTGGATTTTCTGTTTTTCTTAATTGAGGTAAAATAAAAGCATCATATTCTGCTGTTGGTCTAGCGAATGCTAAATCAATAGTAGGTTTTTCAAAAGTTTTTAATTTACCTCTAGCTTCTGTTCTTGATTTTACTAATTCACCATAATATCTAGACGGAGATTGATCTTTTAAAAATTTTTCTTTAGCTTTAGCTTTAGCTGCCTCTATAGCTTGCTCACCTTTAATACCTAGCATAGCTCCTTGTAAATTAATTTGTCTATCTTGTGCTTTTGCTTTGTCTAATGCTGCAAAAAGATTTTGCGTAGGTTTTTCTGTTGCACCAAGTATTTCTGCTAGTTTACTTCCTCTATCAGCTCCTGCACCACCAACTAAACCTTGACCTGTTTCAATTAAAAATCTAGTTAATGCATCTCCTCTTGCATCTCCTGCTCCTGTCGAAGCTCGTAAGACATTTTGATATTCTTGTACTCTTTGACCTAAATTATAATTTTGTCTAGGCTTAATACCAGTCATAATACCTTCCATGACTTCTCCGCCTTTTCTAAACATTGGTCTTTTTAATACTCTACTCATTATCCCCTTGTTGTAATTTGTATTGGTTGTTGTGCTGGCGGATTAATTAATCTGTATATACCTGCCAACGTTGATGCAGTTCCAAGTCCTGTAGCTAATGGTGATGGTGTAGCCGCAGGTGGTAAAATGTTTTCTCTACCAGGATATCCTGCAATTAATTGTGTAACACCAGAACCAAATTGTTGTGCTGCTTCTAATGGTTGTAATGCTTGTCTTGATAATAATTGTTGTTGAGCTGTTAAACCTTGTTGTGCTCTCGCTGCTTGCTGCGCGCCTAAACCTGTTAGTGCAGAGATCTGTTGACCTAACAATGCAGGTGTTTGTTGTGCTAATTGAAGATTTCTACTAAAGTCTTGTGCTGCTAAATTTTGTGCTTGTGTAAAACCTTGACCTAATAATTGAGCTTGTAATGCTGCTCTATTTCTATCTGATGTTGCTTGATACTCAGCTCTTTGCACACCTTCTCTACCACCACCAAATGCACCAGATGCTACTGCTTGAGCAGATAATGCAGGTAAACCTTTTTGTGCTTGCACATCAAACTCTGCTAATGTTGTATCAATAATATCTTGTTGATAAGGGGACATGTAAGCTTGATAAGCTGTAGGTCCTCTTAAACTTTGTGCTTGTGTTAAGAAAGGTTGAAAGCCACCAAGTCCAGATGCTAATCCTTCTGCTTGTGTCGTTAATGCGCCAGGTCCAGCAACAAACTGTGGACCCATGATAGTAGAAAGATCTGTAGTTTTAAATTGACCAATCGCTTTTGTAAGATCGTCTAAATATGTTTTTGCACCCGCTTCAATAAACTCTGCTGGTGCTGTTCTTACTACTTCAGCCATTATACTTTTCCTCCTGCTTCTAACATCTTCATTTGATCGTACATTCTTTGTGCTCCTAAGTTTACGTCACCACCGCCCATACCTCTTACAGCATCAGCTGTCATAACAAACTCATTGTTAGATAACATAGCTGGAATGTCGTCTTCTTTTTCTTTTATACCAACTGGTTGTATAAATCCACCAGTTTCTCTTAAATCTAATTCTTTAACACCTTTTGGATTTTGTCTAATAGGTAGCCCCTCGACGCCCGCCGCTTGCATAGCGTTATCGCTAGCCGTATCCATCTTACCACCTATAGCTGCTAAGCTTCTTGTTTCTTTAATCCTTTTATTACTCATATTAGGAACTACTTCTTGTAAAAACTCATCAAAGTCCATTGTTGGAGGTATAAGACCTTTTCTTTTCATCTCTAGATATGAATCGTAAGTATCTGACATTGCTTCATCAAAACCATAACTTGCCGTTTTTATTGGAATGTCTTCTTCGATTCCAAAGTCTCCTGGTTTAGGTCCAAAAGGATTTACAGGTTGTGTTGGATCTGGTGGTAATACTGGACCATTAGCAAAACCTATTCTACCACCTTCTGCTGCCTCTACAGTAGGGTCTTGACTCTTCATATATTGTTCAAACTCTTCTAATAGTTTGTTTCTGTCAAAATCTCTCATGGCCTTACCTCTTTTTTCCATAAACTCTTTGAAATCATTATAAGTCCCGTCAGAAAAACCTATTCTACCACCTTCTGCTTTATCAGTTGGTAAAGTGGGATATAGCAGATCTCTATCTCCAAAATTTTTAATTACACTATAATAAGCATCGGCAGCGGAAAAATTACCTTTTTTAAATTCATTACTATTTACTAAATCTAAAAAATATTCATTTGCCTCGTCGTTATTTCCTACAATTTCTACAGCTGTTTCGTATAATTCGTTTAAACCTTGTTCATCAATTATTTGTTTAGCTTTAGCCATATCATTATCTCCAAATAACATAATTTCTCTTAAATCATCTCTTTCATCAGAACCTGCAGGCATTTTAAAATTAGGTTCTGACATAATATCTTTAAAATATTCAAATGTAGGTCTTTTTCTATTTATTTTCTCAGATAAAATACCCTGTTCTTCTAGTCCTTCAAGTGCAAAAACTTCTTTATCCAATGGATCCATGCCTCCACGTGGATTTCCCATTGCTAAACCTACTCTACCACCTACAGCATACTCTGATGTGTTACGTACAACAAAGTCTCTAACCTGTGCTTCGTACTCTTCTGAATTAGTATCGGCAGTTGGTGGATTTAAATTTCTATAATATTGTTCTAAATATCCTGATGGATCTCTAGCTAATTCTTCTTCAGCTTGTTCTTCTGTCATGCCGAGTGATTGTGTTAAAAAAGTAGATACTGCACCTAGTGTTGCTAGTTTACCTATGTTACCACTTAAAAAACTTTTACTTGTGTCTCCTGCAACTTTTCCTAAAGCTTTTTGACTAGCTAATCCAACATCGTCTGCATCAATTAAACTGGTTACTGACTCAGGAAAAAATTTTGCTTTACCTGCAGCTATAGCATTTCCAATACCACCAAATCCAAATATACCTTCCGCAGGTCCACCAAAACTAGCTCTTCCAAATATACCACCAAGGTTTGTTCCTGGTATACCAAATGCAGCTGCTCCTATTAATGCAGCTTTACCAACATCAGATGATGCAACATCTTTGACAACTTTAGTTGCTTTCTTAAAAGCTTTTTTAACACCACCTAATAATGCTTGTTCTCTAGGCACGATATTCATAATGCCACCACCCATGTATAATTGTCTATTCATCTGTCCTCTTGATATTGTCATAATTTAGCTAAATGTTTAAGCAGGCTTTGATATCCTGTAATCTTCAATCTACTTGGTTTTTGGAAATAAATCAAGAGTAGGCATTATTACTTTAACATCCCTTCTAATCTCTGATTCTGGCACTCCTTTTGCCCTCCACTCTTCCTCTGTCTTATATTCTTCACCTGTTTTAAGGTTAGATATAGTTGTTATAATCTCTTTTGGTTTTAGTTCTTGCATTATGTTACTACCTCTCTTGGCTGTATTTGCAGTATAGAAGCTATAACGTGCAGCTCATTCGCGTCACTAGCTTGTACTTTTAGTATCTCACTTTCCTCTACTACAAGAGGGTGTGTTAAAAGTTCGGTTGTTGTATTTGTATCTATTGCTTTTGTTTTAAATAAACTAAACACATTACCAGAGGCATCTGTTAATGTAACAGTTATATTGCAACTAGAACCAGCATCATTTGATATTAATAAAGATTTAACTATAGCAACATTTGCAGATGGCGTTGTGTACAACGTCGTGTTGTCTGTTGATGTTAAATCTACTTTTGCGTTTACGAAACTATTTGACATTAATTTAAAAAGAAGTTTTGTGCGTCTACTTCATCCTTTAGTTCTTGTTGATATGTTGTATTTAATTTTTGTATTATACTGTCGAGATCTCGCACCTGAGCATCAGCAACATCTTGGTTATATTGTTTAGCAGGCCTTGTTAATATCTGTACTATCTTTGCCATTATCTTCTTCCATCTGGTTGTAGATCTAATCTAAATCCACCAAGTTTCCAATTTTGAGCTGCTGCCGTGTTTGCTATTTTTAATGATACAGCTCTTGCTCTAGCTCGTGTGTCTACTTTAGTTGTTGATGAATCAATTGTAAAAGGACCAAGAGGTGAGCTAGCTTGACTACTATTTGAATAATTTCTTAATTGCAATGTAATTTGAGTATTACCTGTTTGAGATACAAAGTCAGGAATAAATCTTCTAATTTTTGCAAAGAACTCACCATCACCGCCTTGACTAATATCAAAGTCTCCAGATTCTATGTTAGAAGTTATAGCAGTTGTAGCAGTAGATGTTACTTGATCGGTTCCAGTTTCATGTTCATAATAAATAGTACATCCATCTGTATTTCCAACCACATCATAAGAAGTGTTTGAGTCAGCATCATAATCAGTAGCATGAGGTAATCCGAATACTGCTGAGTCTTGCCATGTTGTTCTATCTAATGTGCCTGTTGTCCATATTGGTCTTTCTGGTGAAGATTCAAAATAATTAAAAGTTACAACTTTATTAACAACTGTTGATCCTGATGAACAATAAAACCAATTAATTTCACCAAACAAATTATTTAGTCCTGCATTTATAAGCTGATTAGCTGTGGTATTTAAATCATTAAAAACAAAATCCTCTACTAGACAAGGTAACGATTGAAGAGCACCCGCATATCTAAAGAAACCATTCTCTGAAAACCAATACGCAGCACCATCTACTTCTACTGCAGCGTTCTGACCTATTAGTCCACAGTTCGTACCTACCTGTGCAAAACCAAAAGTAAAAGGCGGTCCAATAAATCTTTGTGTAAATAAAGCAGTATCAGTCCAAACATAAATCGCATCACGACCTCTAACCGCTCCCATAATTCTAGAGCCATCCGCAAGTCTTTGAGTTCCTGCTGTGTTGGTTGCTGTAGGTGTGTAAGTATTAATATCTTCTTGATTAGAGAATCTAATAAACATTTGATCTTGAGTGCTTGGTGTTCCTATTGTTGTTTCCGTACCAAAGAATACTAAGTGTCTATCTGGTGTAGATACAATCATATCTCTTGATGCCGTTGGTGCACCAGAAATAATTGTTGCTCTTGTTGCTGTAGCATTGGATGCGTCTGCATTCCATTCAAAAACTTGTTTGTTGTGTATAAGAGCAATAATTTTATTACCGAAGTTATCAATAGACCACATACCTGGATCAATTGTTAAATCTCCTGATGCAGCCTCGCCCCACGCTACATAATCAGAGGTATTAGTTATTGTTGCGCCATCCGAGTGACTAGCTGCTGTGGTATTTCTAACTCCTCTAGTTACTCCTGTTAAGGTGTTACCAGATATACCCGTGTAAGATATTTCTTCTGTCCCTATTAAAATTTGATTTGTGCCTGTAGATGGAAAGTTTGTTGAGCTAGTTAAAACTATAGTTGTTGTAGATGAGTTAATAGCACCATTTAAAGTTGTTGTTTGTGGGTTGGCTACTGTACCACTGTACTGTCCTAAGCCCCAACCAAGTCCAGGTAATTGTTCTGCTGGTCCTACTGGATAATATGTTTGAACTCTAATACCCCCAGATGTTGTAGCACCTGAACCAGATTCATTTGATGACATTGTTATAGTTATTGTAAGATTGGTCGGCGTGCTGGTAACCATAAATTTTTTATCATCAAAGTCAGAAGCAGAATAATTAGATCCAGTTATTGTTGTAAAATTATCTAATAAAATAATATCACCAGGTGAAAGACTATGTCCTGTAGAAAAAGTTATTGTTACAGTTGGTGATCCATTTGTAGTGCTAAAAGCACTAGTTAGAGTTGTTGTGGCTTTAATTGGATGTATGTCATAAAATACACCGCCTGAATAAGCGTACAATATTCTATTTGTTCCTATAATAGAATATTTTACCCCACTACTATTGACAATGTGATGCATGGCTCTAGCAGCTCCAGTAAGTTTATTTTCACCTAACTGTGACCAGCCACCTATTTTTTCAGGTGTTCCATATCTAAATCTAACATTATCACCACCTACCCATTGACCCTCTGCTTGAGTCTCTGTAATTTGTTTGTTGAAACCTGGTAAGAATTGTACTTTTTGTAATGCCATAATAACCCATTATACTCGTTTTATCTTTATAATCCAGTCGGTTTTTTCGTATAAATCTGAGAATGATAGCTTGGTTTCTTTATTTAGTCTAGAAAATTTTTTGATTTCATTGACATCTAGAATAATCCAATACTCATTAAAGGCAAAAACCATTCGATCAGCATTACTTTTAGAGCTTAAAGACTGAAATAAAGTGCTGTCTTTTTCATTGTATTCTCGAACACTAAATTTTTCTATCTTATCTGATCTATCTTTCAACCTGCCAGTAACATCATAATGCTTTTGATTTGTTATTATAGCTTCTTCAAGACACTCCTCTATAAAGGATTGGACTATCATTTTTTTGATTTGCTAGGTAGTCCTAAATATTCTCTATAATCGTATTTAAGTTTTTCATTCGTACTATAATGTAAAAAAGCTTGTGCACAAAACTTTCCTTTAAAAGGTTCTCTCCAATGCTCTAAGTCACAACCATAATAAAATAATATATCTCCTGGTTTTAAAATTACTTTTTTACCTTTTTTATTTTTCTTCCCTGAAGGTTCTATAAATATAGGCCAGGAGTCTCCACCTAAATTGACTGTAGCTGATATCTCACAGCTTGGTCTATCTTTATGTCTTTTTAATTCATGTCCGTTTGTATAAAGTCTTGAGTAAGAATAAGTTGGAAATATTGTTTGGTCTGTTATTTTTGACACAACACCAGTTGATGCATTTAATAAAGTATCAAAAGCAGGATCTCCATATAAAGAATATGCTCCTGGAACTTGTTCATCTTTAAACGTCCCTATTGCAGCCATTCCGTGTTCTCCTCCATTATTTCTGTGTAGAAGAGCAGCTACAGTTCTTTTCATAATTAAATAATTTAAAAGAAAATTAGCAACTTCTTTAGTTATTACTTGTCTTAAAACTATATATCTATTTTTTGTAAATTTAGTTTTTTTCATAGCTTCCAAAGAAACCTGCGCTTTTTTGTTTTTCATTTGTTACATCAATTGTATAATTAGCTGCTACTGATATCCTAACACACTTTGAAAGAAAAGGTGATACGTAGTGTTTTACGTTATATGGAAAAATAAAAAAGTCTCCTTCTTCAGGGAAATGTCTAACTTCATCAATAGCCATAGGACTAAACGCTCCATGCATAAAACAAATTGAACCTGGTCCTCCACCAACAACTGTTCCTTTATATTTTAAATTTTCCTTTTTAAGTTTGTCAGGTATTTTTAAAAACCAAACACTAGACAAATTACAATTAACATGAATATGAGGAGGATTACTTTCACCTGCCTTCATAAAATTAACCCAAGCTGAGTCAAGATTAAGATTAGGAACACCTGTGTCGTAATATTCTTCAAACTTTTTTATATAGCTGGGATAATAATTTTTTGTAATTTCCATAAACTTCATTTTGTTTATAAAAAATTCTTCTTTTATGTTTGCTGCTAAACTTGTAACAGCATCAAATTTTTTATTTTTAACACAAATTTTTAATATTTTTTTTGTGTCTTCGGGAGACAATTTACCTTTGTATAAAAGAGGTCCCCAACTATATTGTATTGATTCTAACGCCATGGGTCTCCAATATTCCAATTAACTAAAGACTTTCTTATTCCTGATGTAACAGGTTTAACACGATGAAATATATAACTAGGAAAAATTATTACAGTGCCTTGTTGTCTTGCTTCCTTACATTTTAAAATAGTGGTTTCTCTGCTGCGTAGATTAGTAATATCAAATTCAAGCTCACCCCCAGTAAATTTTTTAGGATCAGTTAGATTACATATTAAAGATACTTTTCTAGTCTTACCATTAAAATTAGGGTCACTAGATTTAAAAGGAAGTGGGAAGGTGTCTTGATGCCAATGATAAAAATTACTTTTTTTGTAAACTGTATACTGAAAACTTTCAGACCAAGTTAAATCGTAATTCCATCCTGCGTTTTTATTGGCCGTATTAATATAAGGTGTAAATATATCATATAACCATTTATCATTCATAAATCTTACTTGAGATTTTCTAGATTTTTCAATGTAAGCTTTTTCTTTTTTTGTAACTTTTTTATCAACACCTATATCTTCAATAGAAGCTATATTTAATTGTTTAGCTTCACCGTGTTTAATAATTTTATTACAGACAGCTTTTGATATGGCTTTTTCAAAAAACCAATAATAGTTTTTATATATCATAAATTGTTTCTTTCATCGTGTATAATATTTCTCTTATGGTTTATACATATATTTTATTTTACTTTCTTTCAAGGTCAAAATAGCATCTTTTTCAGTTTCTACAATAGGATAACCTTTTAAATTAAAAGAAGTGTTAAGCAATAATGGAACGTTAGTTCTTTTATAAAATTCTTTTATCAAATCATAATATTTAGGATTTTGTTTTCTTTTTAAAGTTTGAAAACGACAAGTGTTATCCACATGTACAACAGCAGGCACTTCTTTTAAAGCTTTAGGTTTTGCATCTATAGCAAAAGTCATATGAGGTGACTCATCTAATCCGTGCATATCTAGATAATTATTTCTATGTTCATATAATATAGTAGCAGCTGTTGGTCTCCAAAACTGTCTACCTTTAAATTTATTAACAATTTCTTTTGCTTTGGGATTTCTAGGATCAAAAAGAAAAGATCGATTACCTAAAGCTCTTGCTCCCCATTCGGAGTGTCCTTGAAAAATTGCTATAATTTTTTGATCTAAAATTATATCAATAGCTTCTTTTTTATTTTTTATAATTTTCATAATATAAAGCTGCTCCTACAGCTGTTCCCCCATCATAAGGTATGGGGTCTACAAAAAAATTTAATTCAGGAAATATTTTAACTAGTTTAAAATTATTAGAACAATTAAGATGATAACCGCCAGTTAATATTATATTTTTGCAAGAACTATATTCTTTTGCTGTCGTAATTAATTCAATACATTCTCTTAATGTTTTTTCTTGCGCTTCTTTTCCTATTTCAACAGCTTCTTTTAATTCTTCGTTTATAGGTTTACCTGCATAAGCAGCTAATCCCATTAATTGTCCTTCAGCATTATCTCCAAATCCAGCTTTATCTTTTGCTACTAAGTAATAATATCCTCCAACACTTTGATTAGTAAGATAACAATCTGCTTCTTGGTGTTTAAAATACCTTTCTTTTTTATTAGGATTAATCGTTTCATCTAACCAATTTAATCTTCGATTAGAAAACAGTTTCCAAAAAGGTTTTACTTCTTTTTTATCAATATAATAAATAGAATCAATTGCTTGAAAAGAATGTTTAATTTGTTCTCCACCACCATCTCTTACGATAGCAATTGCTTTTTTAAAAGGACTAAAATAATAACCACAAACTGCATGATAAATATGATGACGCTGCCAATTAAAATAATGAGTCTTATGTTTTACCTGTTTTAGTAAACCCTGATATATTTCAAAATCTGATATAGAACCATATCTACCAAAAGAGGATATTGCTACACAATCAAAAGTTATGTTTTTAAATTTTTTTAAAGCTTGGTACTTATAGTTTAAGTTGTCGTTTCCAAACCCTTTCTTTTTATTAAATCTATCTTCTTCGTAGTATTCTTTAACTTTATTGTTTTCAATAAAGGCAAAAGAAACGTGATGCGAAATGTTTACTCCAAGTATTTTAGTCATTACTTTCTGTGACTCGATAACTAATCTATGAAACTCTTTCTACTGTGCTATCAAATGTCCAGCTTAAATCAGTGTGATTCCAAACATATTTATCTAAATGAGTTTCTTCTTGTCCTGCTACTGAGGAAGGAACTACACCTACCCATCTTTGATTATCTTCTTCCCAACTACGACCAGTAAATTCAGTTTGAACTCCATCAATTTCTACAGAAACATTATCTTCTTGTGGAGATCCAATAGGGGAATCATACCAATATGTAGTAGTGTCTAAGACCCATGAAGGATATGGTTTTAAATCACAAAAAACATCTTCTGCAGGTTTATATTCACAACCTTGCTGAGCCCAATTTTTTCTTATACTTCCATCTCTTTTAGTTTCTACCCAAGATGTTTCACCCTCAGCTAAAGAACACATTGGTTGACTATCATCGTCTCCTGCTACTACTACTCTTGTAACTAAATTATCAGAATTTATTGCTGCAAAATATTTCATAATTAACTACCCGTTAATGTTCCAGATACTGTAAACGTGCAAATTTTAGCTGCTCCATCTGGACCAGGTGAAGTTGTAATTGTATTAGTTCCTGGTGCAATTGTTCCAGCAAAATCAGATGGTGCTCTAACAATAACGACACCATTTCCGCCATCTCCAGAAACACTGTAAGGGCCTCCGCCGCCACCGCCGCCGCCAAGTCCGTCAGTTCCGTCGCCGCCAGGTCCACCTGTACCACCGCCTCCAGATCCACCACTTTGTGATGCTGTAGAGTTTTGTATAGATCCTCCGCCGCCTCCGGCATAAGTCGTACTAGTTCCTGTAATTGAATCTGATGTGCCAGATCCTCCTGCCATGTTTCCACCTGCTGTACCAGAAGCGCCTCCGCCTCCGCCACCGCCGCCTCTATTTGGTGGTGGACCTCCACCTCCATCGGCGCCTTGTGGTGGGTCAAATGGTGGAGTGTTTCCAGATCCTCCTCCAGTGGTCATTGGATAAGAAGCTCCGCCTCCTGCTCCTCCGTCACCACCAGTTCCAGAGTCTCCAGCTCCATTACCACCTCCGTGAGAAGTTAAAGTTCCACCTGGTGTTAATGATCCTCCTGCAATTGATGAATCTGTTCCTGAACTTCCAGCAGCTGCAAAGGATGCTCCTCCAGCGCCACCGGCTCCTACAGTTACAGTTAATGTTTCGTTTGATAAAAAAGTTTGACTGGTAAATTTTCTCATACCGCCGCCACCGCCGCCAGCAGCTTTACCTCTTCCGCCGCCACCTCCGCCAGCTACTAGTAAAATATCGATTGAAAATTCAGTGACTCCTTCACCTCCAGATCCGAATCCTAAAATTTGATAACCAAATCCTGCCATTTATTCTCCTTACGCGTCGTTAGCAGCGTCTGTAGTAAAGAATAATTTAATTCCAAGCAGTCTTGCATCTGCGGTTAAGGTATCATCTGATACGTCTCTAGTTATTTGAAAGAAAACGTATTCATCATCACCAGGTGAGCCCGCAATAGTAACTGCTCCACTTTCTGCTGTAACGTCTAAATCATTTGATGTACCACTGTGTGCTTTTGCTGTTGGTGCAACCGCTGTTCCAAAAGCAGTATTTAAATCACCATTGTCTGCTAAAGCAACTGCTGCTAAATCCCAAGATACAGTTCCTGTATTTGTTGAAGTAGCTGTGAAGAACGCTTGAAAAGTTACTGTTCCTGCATTCCATGACTTAGGAAATGCAACAGCAAATTGAGCATTCTCATCTGAATCTTTGTCAAAATCTAAAGTTTTTATTTCAGGGCCGTTTGATAACTCTACTTGAGCAGCTTCTGCTCCAGCAGTAGTGTTAGGGTACATAGCTACCGCAGGAACCCAAATAGATTCTTTTCCTGCTATTTTAACTGCAGCAACTGTTCCTGCACTATCCTCAGCTTGAATAACTCCAGAACCTTTTGTTTTTAAGGCAATACCAATATTTGTATCACCACCTGAAGCGTCAATTGATGGATTGTTTCCTGTAGCAGCATTTACAAAAGTAATTTCATTAACTGCTGAACTTGTAGCTGTAATTTTAGCTACTTCGTTACTATTCGTATCTAAAATGGAAGTTCCTATTATAGGAGATGTTAAAGTTTTATTTGTTAAAGTTTGTGTTCCAGCAGTGGTTACATTACCAGCCGGTAATGTAAGAATGTCTGGGTTAGTTCCATCGTTTGCAGTTGCAAATACAACAGCATCACCTTTGTCTGTTGTTGAGAAAGTAAACGAATCGCCCGATCCAGTAATGTATTTAAATTGTACTGTGTATGCACCAGATGTTGAATTTCTTAAATAATAAAAAGTTTGAACATCAATTGGTATTCTTACAACTTGGTTTCCTGTAATTGTTCCTGTGAATTCAATCATTCTATGAGATAGAACTGCTCCAGTTGATCCATCAGAAACACTTAAATCTGTATTTTGTGCACCACCTGCTATTGATTGTTGTGTAAATCCACCAACAATTTGTTCAAAAATTTGTAAGTTTGTATTAGTTTTAGTTCCCCACGTTCCAGCGTTTTCGCCAGTTGCCTGAAGTTCTACTCCGAGTGGTG
>VTLG01015759.1_pt1 | contig 26988 bp, 31 predicted proteins | sample 4694571 | NCBI WGS metagenome assembly VTLG01 (sample SAMN12604809, study PRJNA352737) | marine metagenome | biome: ENVO:00000447; feature: ENVO:00000209|ENVO:00000569|ENVO:01000036; material: ENVO:00002151; isolation source: viral sequences binned using virsorter ...
ACATCATGGAACGGGGGTGTGGTACTAAGGAGAAGATCCATGCAAAAAAAGATCCAACTAAAGTATCGCGGCGTGCCTTACACAAGACAACGTTAAACAATTTCTACTTTAATGAAAACATTAGCACTAGCACTCGCTTCCACACTCGTTGCAGGACCGGCCTTCGCCGGAGTCTACGTGAACGTGGAGAACAATGGCTCATACGATGGAGCTGATTATTCAGGATCTACCACTGACCTCCATGTAGGTTATGAAGGTGGGACTGATAGCTTTGGATACTATATTCAAGGTGGTCCAGCAATCGTAGCAACCGATGGTGCTGACGATACTGAAAATTTGTTATCAGGAAAAGTTGGTGCAACTGTAGCAGCTACCTCAAATCTCGATTTCTATGGTGAGCTCGCAGTCCAAACCAATGACGGCGATGCCGATAACTCTTGGGCAACAAAAATCGGTACCAAATATAAGTTCTGATGAAATACATAGAATCCCCTTGGGCAGCTCTTTTGCTGCTCATGGGACTCTTTGTTTTTATAGAGGGTCTACATATGTACGAACATGAACACTGTAGATCCTGTCCATCATGTCAAATTTCAGATGAATACTGAAAAAAATCCATCCGACGAGTATCCTTATGAACTTCCATGTGATGTGGAACCTGATGAGGAAACTGAAGAAGAAGAGATATCTCTTGAAGATGCACTTACTTCTTTATAATTTAATACCACCGTGCGAGACCACGGAAAACTATTAACGTCTTGCGTAGCGGAACTACGTGAGGTCAATTAATCAATAACATTTTATTATGGCTTTTTATTCGAATACAACGCAAGGAACTGTTGTACATTCTGCTGATGGTTGGAAACAAAAGATCTTAGCAAACGATGGTTCTGATCTAGCTAACACTACACTAGCAACTGAATCTGCTCTTAGCATACCGCTCGGTGGTTTCGAAAGAGTGATGGGTAAGTATACTATCTGGTATGATTCAGATGATACTAATGAACTCAAGTTCGCTATTAAAAACTTAGATGCTGACGCTGCAGCTGTCGCAACAACTATTTATACCGACGTAACTGCACGTGTAGAAGAATCAACTGGTGCTGATACACCAGCTGCTGCTAACATCGAAGGTACTGGTACTTTCTCAACAGACGGTGCTGGTGAGGTTGTGACAATTGATGTTGGTGCTGCTACTAGTGGACTATTCTTAGGCGTAGAATTCAATGCTATTGTTACTGCTGCTACCAAGGGTACTTTAGTATTCCAGGCTGCCTTGATTACAGGTACTGGATCTGGAACACACCTCTTGGCTGGTTCTAACGTAGTATATAAGAAGTGGTAAATTAATCACTTCGGACTGGAGGCACCTCAGAGTCGGACCTCCTTTTCTTTGGCTTTTGGCCCACTAAGGTGGATACCCTTAAGCTGTCTAGACGGTGGGATAGACCACAAATATAACGCGAAAAATTTTCTCAACGTTGAGAGTCTGTAAAATATACTCTCTAAGTAACAATGGCAACAGCCACGCAAACCGTACTAGGTACCCTGAATAAGGCGGTAACTACGACCGCAGGTTCAGGTGCTTATGATACCAAGTACGCAACTTATTTGAAACTGTTCAGTGGAGAATTGTTCAAGGCTTATGAAAGCGCAACAATCGCACGTGACACAGTACAAAGACGTACCCTGAAGAACGGCAAATCATTGCAGTTCATCTTCACGGGACGCATGCAGGCGGCATATCATACGCCAGGTGAACCCATCCTTGGCTCGGGTGATCCTCCAGTAGCCGAGAAGACAATCGTCTGTGACGACCTACTTATCAGTTCAGCTTTCGTCTATGATTTAGATGAGACACTTGCACACTACTCTTTGAGGGGAGAGATCTCTAAGAAGATTGGTCATGCACTTGCCGAAGCTTATGATAAGAAGATCTTCAGAACGATTGCTCTAGCAGCTCGTGCTTCACATCCAATCACTGCATCTCCTGGTCCTGAACCAGGTGGTACCCAGATTAAACTAGGTGCTAACAAAGAGTATGACGCTCAAGCATTGGTTGATGGATTCTTCGAAGCAGCTTCTGTTCTCGATGAAAAGAATGTTCCAAAGCAGGGCCGCACGGCCGTATTGTCTCCAAGGCAATATTATGCGTTGGTCTCACAAGTCTCAACTAACATTCTTAACCGTGACTACGGTAACAACAAAGGTAATCTACAATCCGGTGAAGGTCTCTATGAGATAGCTGGTATTCAAATCAGACGTTCTAACAACCTACCATTCTTGGCAGGTACTGTTAATTCTCAGTCTGGTGAGAACAACGACTACTCTGGTGCTTTTGCTAACAGCTGCGGTCTGATTTATCAGAAAGATGTAGCTGGTGTTGTAGAAGCAATCGGACCTCAAGTTCAAGTAACTTCTGGCGATGTGTCAGTACTTTACCAGGGTGACGTAATCCTAGGCCGTTTGGCTATGGGAGCCGGAACTTTGAACCCTGCTGCTGCGATTGAATTCTTGAATAACTAAGGGGGTATAAATTATGCCTTTAGTGCCAGGAACATCGCATACAATTACAAAAAATGCCGGAGTTGGTGGCGTTACATCTTCTACGATTGACCCTTTTCAAGGTGTTGAACATGGTAGATCAGTTCTTGCTGATGATTATACTACACTGACAATTGCTCAATCTGCTATAACAGAAGCAAGTCCAGGTGTACTTACATCTACAGCTCATGGATTAGCTACAGGTGATGTAGTTACTTATCACTCAGAAGGCGGTACTGCATTGGTTACTGGATCTTCAGATACAGTTGCCGATGGTACTTCATTCTATGTTGAAAGGATGTCAGCTGATACTTTTGAATTAGCTACAACCGCAGCTCTTGCAGCCGCAGGAACTACATTGCAAATATCAACTGACGGAAATGATAGTCAAACATTCCGAAGAGTTATCGGTAAAGTCGCTTAACAATACGAGGTAAAATTACATGGCAGCATCAGTTGCAAAAGGAAACAACGGTGTCTGCACAACAGATGCAGAACGTATTTCCGTATCAAAATCATGGACTGCTACGGCAGCTGGTAGTACAGCAGCTCAAGCAGATTCCGCTGTTAAATCAGTGACAAAAAATCTTAGGATGGCTTATGCTGGTCCTGAATGTAACATCACTGGTGTTTAACATTATTCATGGGGGGTTTTACGGCCCCCTTTTTTTTATTCATATAAATTAATATGTCCTATCCTACTTATGCTGTGTCCACAGAACTGGATGCTGTTAACCAAATACTAAGCTCAGTGGGACAGGCTCCTGTCACCACACTTGACCTCCAAAACCCAGAGGTTGCTATAGCTATTAATACATTAAGAGAAGTTAATAAAGTTGTACAGTCTGACGGGTGGTCGTTCAATACAGAACGGCATTATAAACTAACTGCAGATGCTATTACATTTAAAATTGCTTACCCTTCTAATGCACTTTCAATAGATACTTACAGGTATCAACATTTTGACGATTTCAATCCTGTTAGACGTGAAGGATATTTATATGATAAGAACAATCATACATACGAATGGAAAGATGGATCTGATCCACGTGAATTGACGTGTGATATTGTATGGTATTGGGAGTTTAGTGAAGTACCTCCAGCTGTACAAGCATACATCACTGCTAGAGCAGCAAGGTTATGCGCTGTACGGATGGTAGGTGATCAAGAACTATTCCAATTACTAGCACAGAATGAAATTGAAACTAGAGCTGCTGCTTTAGAACACGAAACACAACAAGGTGATTATTCAATCTTTGGTTGGAAAGATGAAGAAAACTACCATAACAGTTATCAGCCTTACGCTGCACTACAACGATGAGTACAATTAAACAGAATATTCCGACGTTTTTGAATGGAATTTCACAACAACCAGACAAGAAAAAGATACCCACTCAATTAAAAGATGCTATAAATACATACCCAGATTATGCTTTAGGTATGTTGAAAAGACCAGGTGGTAAATTCATAAGTAATCTATATAACGCAGAGGACATTAGTACTACTATATCTTCAGCTACGCATAATGGTACCGGTCATGCTAGTAGAACTGTTAACCGATATATATCTGCAGCAACTACTGGAGGAACTGGAACAGGTGCTACTTTTAACGTACACGCTATCGCTGCCGGAGAAGTAAACACATTCACACACAACGGAGTATCTGCTACTAATAGAACAGCAGGCACTTATTATATATTAAATGCTGGTGGTAGCGCGTCGGGAACAGGAGCAGATTTTAAAGTTATTGTTGATTCTAAAGGTAGACCTAATGTTACCCTAGACAATCGTGCAGGAAGAACAGGTGGAGCTGGTTATGTTGATGATGAGACAATAACTATTGCTGATTCAAATCTTGGTAATGGCGGTGCAGCTGCACTTGTTATAACTGTTACAGATGTACATGATGCTGTTGGGGTTTCGGTTAGCCTTTCGTCTGGCGGTAAAGGTTACTTAAAAGGAGATACATTAACTATTGCTGATGCAGCATTAGGTGGTGGCGGAGCTCCTGCTATTACTGTTACAGTTGCTTCTGTAGGAACTTATGGTAAATGGTTTTCTATACTTAGAGACGAGGAAGAAAAATATATAGGACAATATGCTGACGATACTTTTCGGATATGGAGCCTAACAAACGGTAGTCTACGGAAAGTGTCGATGGGGACAGACGACGGTAATGCTAACACTGGTGTACCTAGTGGATGCACTTATGCGAATATGCAAACTGATGTTGTAGCATATAATAATGCTATACAAGAAACGTCTGATCAAACAGTTGACTTAAATAAAAAACAGTCCGCCTTTGCTGAAGCAACTGACGGTCAAAATAACACACAAACTTCTTTGTGGGAAACTTCTTTAGATTACGATACAGGTATTGGAACTGTTTCTGAATCTTTAGTCTCAGGAATATCACAGCACGAAACTAACAATGCGTATAGAATTATAAAGAATAATGATTTAGTAAGTTCATCAAATAATGAATTATCTTCACCTGTAACTAAATTAGAAAGAATAGCAACAGGAAATACATATTCAGACCATGTAGGTCTTGGTAAAGTTGATCAAATACAAATTACTGCTGCTGGAACAAGTTACGTCGCTGCTGCTGCAAATGCTACATCAGTTGCTTCTGGTAATGGAGCAGGATTAACTCTTAAAACTACTGCTTCTGCTGGATCTATTACATCAATCGAAATTGTAGCTGCTGGTACTGGGTATCAAGTAGGCGATGTTGTTACGTTAACAGGCGGTGGAGGTAATGCTACTGCTACTATAGACAAGGTAATACCTGGAGCTGTAAATACATTATCTTTAACAGCTGGTGGTACTGGATATAGCAATGGGACAGGTGTAGCGACTACAGTTAGTCCAGCAGGTGGCGTAGGTTTAACATTAAATACTACACAAACTGGTGGTGTTTTAACTGCTGTTACAGTTAATAGGCCTGGATCTGGATACACGATAAATGATGTAATAACAGTCACTGGAGGAGGTGGTAACTCAACATGGGTTATAACAAAACTTGGTACTGATACTACTACAACTGGTGATGGTTCAGGGTTAACTCTTGATATCTCAACTAATACTTCTAATAATGTTGAACCTGAAGCATCCGTTTCTGAAACTACAACTATCGCTACATTTACACACAATGGTGTAGCTAATTCTAGCAGAACACCGGGTACATATACAGGTGTTACTGGTACATCTAATAGAGCTGGATCAGGTGCAACTTTTGACATTTCAGTATCTGGAGACGGTACACCGACTGTTACCTTAGTCAATGGAGGTAATGCTTATAATACATCTGAAACTATTACAATTGTTGATGGTTCATTAGGTGGAGGAGGAGCTGCTTCTATTGTAATTACGGTAGCGACAACTTCTATTACACAATCAAGTGGTGGACTAACTGCTACATCCGGTTATAAAATAGATGACGTTGTTGCTGTCACTAACACTGCTAACAGCGGCGTTGTAACATTAGGTACAATTACATCAGGAGGTACTGGTTATACTGGAGCTACTGGTGTAGCAACTACTGTAAGCCCAGCAGGTGGTACAGGATTAACAGTTAATACAACTGTATCAGGTGGTGTTGTCACTGGAGTTGCTGTTAATAATGATGGATCAGGATATTCAGTAGGAGATGTTATAACAATCTCAGGTGGAGGAGCTAATGCCACAGTACCTGTAGCAACTATACATGAAGCTACATTTAAAGTTACTGAATTATCTTGGAAAAAGGGTAAGGAAATGACTTCTGAACACCCTACATTGGCATCAACTGGTTTGAAATTATATGAATTAATTGAATCACAACCTAAAACTCATACTGAAGCATCTCTGTCTACTACAGAATCAGCTATGGCGACTACTCAAACTGCATATAATACTGCAGTTACAGCTGAAGGAACTGCTAAAGGTAATTATGATACAGAGGTAACAAATTGCCTCATACCTGGATTATTAGATGATGGGTATTTACGTGGTGCAACTGCTGATGATATTGAATTGGTGACTTTGAATGATTATACATATGTACTGAATAAAAATAAAACAGTTGCATTCACAACTGATACAACGAATCCTACTTCAACTGATGGTTTTATTGTAATTGCTATAACCTCTTATAACTCTAAATACGAAGTAATCATAAACGGTGTAACAGTGTCTTATACAACAGCAGAGGATGCTTCTGCAGGTGACGCTGATGCGACTGTTATTGTATCTAATTTAGTTACTGCAATTAATGGTGCAGGTGGAGCTGCTGCTAGTTGTGTTGCTACAGCTGTAGGTTCTGGTATACATGTAACACTTGTAACTTCATTACGAGTCAGCGGTGGACCACAAGAGAATGCTATATATGCGTTTACAGACAAGATATCTGAACTAAGTCTTTTACCGCTTCAATGTAAACATGATTATAAAGTTAAAATAATCAATAGTACTAATATTGATGCAGATGATATGTGGGTTCAATTTGAAGCAGCAGCTAGCGATTATACATCTGGACCTGGTGCTTGGGTTGAATCTAATGAACCTGGTATTTCATATAAAATCGACCCTGCTACAATGCCGCATCAATTAGTAAGAGACGAAGATGATGGATCATTTGCGTATAGTGCTATTGAGTGGGAACAGAGAGATGTAGGCGACGACGTAACTAATCCTAAACCTACTTTTATAGGAAATACGATAAGGAATATGTTTTTCTTTAGGAACCGATTTGGGTTCTTAAGTGGTGGTAGTGTTATAATGAGTAAAGCAGGATCATTCTATGATTTCTGGGCAGGATCTGCTATGGTAGCAGCTGATGATGACCCTATAGATATTACTGCATCTTCTACTAAACCTGTATTCCTTAATTACGTTAAGACTACAAGTGCTGGTTTAGTTCTGTTTAGTGACACTGAACAATTTTTGCTATCAACTGACTCTGATATCTTAAGTCCAGAGTCCGCTAAAGTCAACACTTTATCTGATTACGAATGTGATACAAATATACCTGCTATAAATTTAGGAACATCTATAGCGTTTGTTTCTAAAACACCTTTATATGCAAGATTATTTGAATTAGCTAATATCAGTACAACTGACCCTCCTACCTCATTTAATACTACGGGTATTGTACCTGAGCTAGTACCTTCTACTGTAGATAATGTAGCAGGATCACCAGGTATGAGTATGGTATCACTCGGACAAACTGGTACAAATACTCTATATCAGTATCGTTTTTATCAAACTGCTGAGAAAAGAATAGCTTCTACATGGTATAAATGGAATTTAACGGGTACATTAATTGATCAATTTTTTGATACTAGTACATTCTATACAGTAATATCTGACGGTACTAATGTATCAGTTGTGTCTTTTGACCTTAGACAAGCTAGTGATACAGGATTCCTTACATTACCTACAGGTGAAAAAACTGATGTATGTATGGACATGTGGAATTCTAATCCATATAGAACATATGATACAACTACTGGAAAGACTAGAATTTTCTTACCATTCACACATCATACAGGTAAAACATTAGCAGTAGTTGCGTTGGGTGGTTATATTGGTGGTACCCTTGGTGCTACTGAAGCATCAGTTGGTGCTATATTATATCCAACTGTAGAAGGTTCTGCACCTAGTGAGTATGTAGATATTGATGGGGATTATAGAGGGAAAAATATTATTATTGGATATATTTATACAATGACAGTTGACCTACCTAAATTATACTATAGCGTTGGCGGTGGTGGAGATGCCCAAGGTAGGAACGATTTTACATCAGATTTGATTATACATCGAATTAAAGTTTCAACAGGACTCAGTGGACCTGTTAAATATAATGTAAATTTAACTGGAATTCCAGATAGATCTCAAACAATCAGTGCTATACAGCCGTACACATATACAGCAAATGATGTTGCTATGTCTGCTGAAAGTGTACACGAAGTGCCTATATTCCAACGTAATGAGAATATATCATTAAGTATTGTGGGAGATACACCATTACCAGTCAGTCTTCTAGGCATGACATGGGAAGGTAAATACAACACTAAATTCTATAATCGTGTATAAAGGAGGTAACACATGGTGTACATCCCACCGCAAGCAGTTGTAGCTGGCGTACAGTTTATCGGAGGTTTATTCGGTAAACGTAAAAAAAGGAAAGCAGCAAAAAGAGAAGCTCAACGTCAATATCAACTGCAACAACAGAAATTAGCTAATGAAGCAGCTGCTGTTGCTTATAAACAACATTTTGAAAATGCAATGATCGACGTTTATAATCAACGTACGATGGAAATATTTGATCTTAAAGTAGATAATTATGACACACAAATTAAACTGAATCGTGACGCAGCTCACGGTTCTTATGCTGCTGAGAAGTTTAAATTAAATGAACAGATGCAACAGGCATCTTTAACTAGATTCAAGATGCTTAGAGAACTAATGAAAGTTGAAGGTGCTCAAGCAGCTGAAGGAACAGGAAATGTAAATAGATCCAAAGCTCGTGCTAATTTAATTAATTCATTAGGAGAATATGGTAGAGATCAGGCAGAATTCGATAAAACTTTATATAGCGCTAAGTCAGCTCATAACCAAAGAATGTCTGCAATTTCCGCTAAGCACGCAAATGCTAATTTCACTGCTTGGAGTAAAATTGCTATCGCACCTAGAATGAAACTACCTTCAATGGCAGGAGCACCTGATATAATGAATCAAGTTGGAGCACAACAAATCGATACAGGATTAGGATTCGGTGATATCCTTTCAGGCGCTGCAAGTGCTGCAGGTTCATTTTATCAAATGGGCGGGACTAATCAAGATATTTCGAAGATGTTTGGATTGGGGGCTAAAAAATCTGAGACTGTCGGACCAAAAGAGGGGGAATAAAGGATGCCACAATCAAATTTAAAATACAGTAGTCGTCAAGCAGGTGTTACGTTATTCACCCCTCAAGCACAAAGCAAACCTTACGACCCTTATGTAATTCCAATTGAGAACATTACCAAATCGTTAGATAAAGCTCGTGATGCAGAAATAGGTAATCTAAGGGCGACAGGTAATGCAGGAATTACAAACTTAGAACTTGAACATCGTCAAATACAAAACTTAGAAGAGCATAATGCTAAGGTTGCGGATATTAATGAAAAATGGGATCTAGAAAAGTTCTCAGCATTCTCAAGAGGTGCGCAAAATTTACTTGGTCAATACTATGATCATCAAATAGCAGAGGGCAAAAGGCGTGGACTTACTTCTTATTTAGAATTATCAGTAAAAGCGCCAAATACAGCAGCAGCATTAGTAGAAGATTGGCATAAGATATTCGATTCTAATGGTACAGTAATTAATCAAGGAATTTTAAACGGACATCTATCATTATTAAAAGGTGATCCATTAAGATTAGCACAACAATGGATAAATTCTAGCGGTTATGAACGTAAAACTTTACTAGAATCTATGTTGGCGGATCAACTTAAATTGATTCCAGACCGACGTGCTTACTTGAAACAAAATTGGAAAGCTCCTTGGACTAAGACAAAGGAAAATCCAGAAGGATTTACGTTCAATGAGATGATATCAGATAATCCAACTGGAGATGAAACCCGTGACGAATTTAGTACTTATTTAGCTGCTATAGATGGTTTTATATTAGATAATCATTTCACAGCTTTAGGATATAGTGTCGAAACTATTGCTACTAAAGTCCTTCCAGTATTAAAAAAAGGTGCAGATTTAGATATTCAAGCAGCAGGTAATGAACAAAAGCTTGCTGAAAAAGGACGTTATTTAAAAAATAGAAATCGGACTTTACTTAACAACCTTCTTACAGGAGGATCTGGCGGTGAAATTGCACGAACTATTTCAAAAGATATTTATGAACTTCATGGTCAATTAAATCCAGAAGGAATTAAGGGTGAATGGAAAGATACACTCAATGATATAGTAGATTTATATAAAACAGATCAAATTTCATTAGTAGAAGTCTATGCGTTCTTGCATGATGAATTTGAAGTTGATGGACAAGGTAAACAGACTGTAGCGACGTGGAGATCTAACGAGCTAGCTGAAACAGATTTCATGAACAAGATCTGGCAAGTAACTTGGGCGGATATTAAAGAGACTGAAAGGACGTATGATAATTGGATAAAGGTTGGAAAAGATGCGTTATCTGAGCATTACCTTCTTTCCGGTAATAAACCGGTAAATGAGGACGTGTTTAACAGAATAGCTGAATTGATACATTCTAAAGGTGGTGGTAGGTTGAAAGATATTAAACAAGAACTTAGAAAGTCCATCGATACTGAACAAGGGTTAGAAGACGATGACGCACTATCAGATATGCTTCGACAATCTTCTAACGGACAATCTCCAGTATCAGCTTCTCTGTTCCCCGGAGCTTCACCGGAAGCCATAGAAAAAGGTTTTGAAAAAGGGTACCTTACAGCTGAAGATAACGTCATCACTCCGCAGAGATCGAAATCACTTAAAGCAGATTTTTCAAAAATAGCTCGAGATAAATTAAAAGCACAAAATTTATGGGATCAAGTTGGGGATCAAGAGAATATATCTGATAATGCACTTGATTATTACAAAACACAATACTTCGATTACTTAGGAAAAAACCCTTCTCTTGGTGCACAAGGTGCGCATAACTTCGCCATCCAACAAACACATGATTATATAGAGAAAAATTGGGAGAATATGAAACAGACTCCCGATAAAAACCAAGAGAACGTACAATACCGTAATACTTTTAGGGATGAATTGAGCAACACCCAACCTGGCGAACGGGTAAGATTATCACCCTTTAAGGAACGAATAGAATATTCAATCGAATATATACAGCGAGCACGTCAGAGAGGTGATAATCGTTCTTTAGAAAAATTAATACCTGCAATGTGGGAAAACGAAAATGGAGAATATGTGCCTTTTTTTGACGATGCTTGGGAAATAGCGCAGATGATGACAGGTCGAACAAGAAATGGATTACTTAGGGATCAATTGCTAGCATATGGATATGATTCTGAAACTAATCAATATAAACAAGCACCTGTAGATCAACATTATTACCAATATCGCGCGTCTCGTCCAATTGTAGATGAGTTACATAAGGATGGGCGTATAGACACTGGGAATTATTCTTGGGCCAACGTACCTAAAGAGTTTCAAGAACAACCTTTGTCACAAATTTCAACAATGCCACTAGATGTACAAATGGAATCTTTTGGATTTCCTATTACTAGAGAATTTTTAACACGAGCAGGTTTTAAATCTTCACAACCATTCAATGAAGAAACACACGAAATACTATCACAACGTTATGCTAAGATCAACGGACCTAATCCTCCTAGATGGCCAAGTGTATATGATGGAATAAAAACAGGTAAGGTGATTAAATATTCTAGAATAGAAGATAAAAGAGCAGGAAGACAACTCGGAGATACAAAACTAGGTCCAATAGGGAATACATTAGTTTATAGTGTAATATCTGCAAGTGACGGTATGGAATATTGGGGATGGAAGGGTCAAGATGGTCTACTTAAAGATCTATGGGACTTTGTTACTGGAGGAAATGATTAATTATGACTGACTCAAGTGGAACACTTCATCCTATTTACCATGATCCTGTAGAACATGATAGATTACTAAAAGGACACGAGAGAGACGAACAAGCGCGTATTGCAACAGAAAGTCTTGAAAGACAGCAAGAACAAGAACGTGAAAATGCTCTGGCACAACGACAAGCAGAATTAATAGATCCTCACGCTGCTAAGGAAGCGAGTGAATTTGGACTTCGCGAGAATGTAGCAGAACTAAAAAATGCATTATTAGGCGGAGTTAGAGATACAGCAAGCTCCTTTGCTACATTACCAGAACGTGCAACTGATATAGCATCAGGTTCGATGGTAAAAGAGATTCAAGAAAAAGGTAGGTATACTCCTGATTTTGACCCTCTTGGTGGTAATTTAAATCCACTTACTAAAACATGGTGGGGTAGTTTTATAAGGACTGGTACACATTTTGGTACCATGTTCATTCCTATTGTTGGATGGGGAGGAGCTGTTGCTAAGGGTACAGGTTTCTTTGCAAAGGCTGCTAAACTCACAGTAGGTAGTAGTAATTGGTTAATTAGAGGAGCTACTACTGGTGCAGCAGCTGATTTATTTTCAGAATACTCACAAGAAGCTAACGGTCTCCAACAATTGCGGGATCATTTTGGATTCATAGATACACCATGTACTACTAACGATACCGATCATCCAGCTGTTAAAACTGTCAAAAGCGTATGTGAAGGTGTAGGATTCGGTGTACCTGTTGATACAATCTTCAGAGCATTTAGTAAAGTACGATTTGCTAAAGGTATCAAAGAGAACAGTACTAATAGTATTTTAACGCAAGTCGATACTATCCAAAGTAATAAACTTCTTAAAGCAGAAAAAGCGGCTAAAACACTTGTAGAGAATAATCTCCGAAAACTTACTAAGCAAAAACTATTTAATGAAGGTATAGATTTTGATAAATTAACACCTGAAACCCAAATCGCCCAAATGAAAAAAGTTCAAAAGGGTGATAAGAAAAATAGATTTAAAACTTGGACACCTCCTAATGAAAACAATTTAGACCGTGCAAGTCGTAAATTTATTGAAGATCAACAAAGTATTAAAGATCAAACTTTAGAAAAAGCAGATGTAGAATTAAATGATCCAGATTTACGTGGTCATAAAAACAAACCAGTTGTTAATTCCTGGCAAGGGTCACCTAACTCAACAGGTTCAGCATGGGATGTTTCTAAACAGTTAAAAAGGATTGATTATGAATGGTCGTCTATGGAAGGAGGATCCGCTGATAATCTTTTAACACCAGCTGCTGCTGAGGTTCTTGCTGAAGCTGGATCAGGTAAAAAAGGTATTAACCATGTAATTGCTAAAGAGCTGTTTGGAGATGTACGTTATCAACAATTAATAGAAAATCTAAATGCAAAAGGTAAGAATTTAGATGATGTCTATGGTGATGCATTTGCAAGAATGCAAGAAGTAATAGGCGGACGTGATGCTGGTGAATTAACACCAGCTGAATTTTGGAAACCTATTCTAGAACGTGCTGAACTTAAAGACGGTTTACTACATTGGAGTACTAATGAAGTATTAGCTGCTAATTTAATACAAGAGTCTTTATTCAAACAATTACGTAATAGAGCTATTGCTGCAAGAGAATTAGTAGATATTGCTAATATTGAAACAGTAGACGGCCCTATTAAGTATATACGAGATAATCTTATTGTTGGAGTTGAACAGATTGAACGTTCTAAATTCTTAATGAGTCCAGAATATGCCGATCTGGTAGGTACAAAAGGTGGTAAAAATATAATAAATCAAACTTTAATTGATCTACATCAGCAAGCTAAAAGCCGTGTAGATATGATGTTAGATTTAGCTTATCAATCTCCTACTGATGAATTATTACAAGCTTTCTTAGAAGCTTTCTCAATGTCTAGTAAAATTAATAATTGGCAAGATTTTGACGCTTTCATGCGGCATAAATTATTAGGACATACATCTAGCGAGAATATAAGGCAAACTGGTGCTTTAATTAAAGAGCTTCAAGGTGTTATGGTTAATAGTATATTAAGTGGACCTAAGACCCCTATCAGGGCGATTATGGGTACCTCTACAGCAACTTTCTTAAGACCTATGTCCCAAATACTAGGAGGTGCTGGACGGTATTTGCTCACTGGATTTACTGATGATTCTACATTAAGAAATGGATTAGCAGAAATAAATGCTATGAGGCAAGCTATTCCTGAATCTTTACAATATTTTCAAAGTCGTTTAAATGGTTACTGGAAAGGGGAATTATCTACTGTTAAAAGTAGATATGCAGAATATACCTTTGATGATCAACAATGGGAATTAATGAGACATTGGGCTGAAGATAGTGGAACTGCGAGCGTAGGAGAAACCGCTGCTTTCCGTTTAGCTAATGTCGCACGTTGGCATAATAATTCTAATTGGTTTAATTATACCATGAAGTTACTTGCTTCAACTGACGATGCTTTTACTATGATATTAGCAAGAGCTAGATCTAGAAGTAAAGCACTTATGGGTGCAATGGAAGCCAAAGCTCAAGGACTTATACCAGATGTATCTCCAGAATTAATTAAAGAATATGAATCAAGATTACAAAATGATATTTTTGATCCCATTACAGGTGTTGTCAACGATAAACATTTAGCATATGCTAGAGGGGAAGTAACTCTTACTAAAGATTTAACTGGAATAGGAAGATCATTAGATACTTTATTTTCCACTTATCCGATGATGAAACCATTCTATATGTTTGCTAGAACTGGTATCAATGGTTTAGAATTAACCATGAAGCATACGCCAATCTTTAATATGTTTGTTAAAGAATTCAGAGAGATTGCTACAACAACTCCTAATACATTACACCACGTTGCTAAGTATGGCATTGAAACTGCACAAGAATTAAAGAACGCTCAGGACTTACAAATGGGTCGACTAGCGATTGGATCTGGTATCATATTTGCTGCTGGTGATAAATATTTAAACGGAGAATTAACTGGTAACGGACCTTTTGATTTAAAAACACGTAGAGCTTGGGAAGCTGCAGGATGGAGACCACGTGAAATTAAATTAGGTGGTGTATGGGTAGGATTTGAATCATTAGAACCGTTTAATAGTATTTTAGCATACATAGCAGACCTTGGTGATAACCAACGTTTGTTAGGTGATAAATACGTTGAAAGAGGTTTGCTAAGTTCTGCTTTAGCGTTATCTAAAGGTATGGTTACTAAAACATATCTCCAAGGAATGACGTCATTAACAGATTTATTTAGTAATAATCCTAAGAAGATAGAACGTATTGGTGCAAATATATTAAATAATTTAATACCAGCTGCACAATTAAGAAATGAAATTGGTAAAGTTTTTAATCCTTATATGAAGGAACTTAATTCTGATTTTGATGATACGATTAGAAATAAAAATCAATTATTTGAAGAATTTAAAGATGAAGAAGATCAACTTCCTATTAAATATGATATTTTAACTGGTAGACCTATTAACGATCATGATGTACCGACTAGATTATGGAATTCTATTAGTCCTATACAACTTAATTTCGACCAATCCCCTGGACGTAAGTTCTTATTCCGTAGTCAATATAATGTAAGTTTAGCCACCACTATTGCTCCTGATGGGACATCTTTAGCAGAGAATTCTATTGTCAGATCTAAATTCCAAAAAGCCATTGGTGAACAAGATCTAGAAACACAATTAGCTAAATTAGCAACACGTAAAGATGTACAAGAATCTATCTTATTAATGGAGTTAGAGATAGCACAAGGATTACATCGTCAGAAACCTGGACTTAATCCTTTAGATTATCCTCATAATAAATTAATTCATGAGTTATTTAGAAGAGCTAGAATAGTAGCTTGGGCACAACTTAAGAGTGATCCAGATGTTATGAATTTAATGGCTGCTTCACGTAGATCTAAGCAATCTAGACTCAATAAAAGTAGAGATCCTGAATTAAGTAGAAGTCAATACAATGAAGTAAGGCAACTTTTAGAAATGACAAACAAGTAACACTATGGCAACAACTGAAAATACTTATACAGCGAATGGGACTCAAACTCTCTATTCGTTCACATTTCCATATATCGATACTACTGACATCAAAGTTTCTGTTGATTCAGTAATTAAAACAATTACAACTGATTATACACTAGCCAGTGCTACACAGATTCAATTTAATACCGCCCCTTCTGCCTCATCTTCTATAAGAATCTATAGAAATACTGATACAGATAATAAAAAAGCAACGTTCTTTGCTGGATCTTCAATTAGATCACAGGATTTGAATGAAAACTTTGACCAAACATTATATACTGCACAAGAACTAGTAAGAGATGTAGGTAATATCTGGGATGATACAACTGAGACAATTTCTAGTACAGAAACTTGGCCAGCTAGTGGTGACGGTAATGATACTACAATTGCAACAACTGGTGCTATTACAGCAAGAATTGTAGCAGGTGCCCCTACTGTGTCTGGCGTTGAAACAATAAGGGTAGACGGCGGAAATACCATGACAGGGACGAATGCATTAAAATTACCAGCAGGTACTGATGCAGAACGTCCAACAGGTAGTTCAACGCCTGAAGTAGTTAACGGTATGCTTAGGTACAATACTGATAGCAATTCTTTCGAAGGATTTGCAAGCTCTGCTTGGGGTGCTATTGGTGGAGGTGCTACAGGACCAACTGCTACTGCTAATTGTTTCTGGGAAAACGATCAAACAGTAGATGAGGATTATACTATAACAAATAATAAAAATGCAGGCAGCTTTGGCCCTATAACAATTGCATCTGGTAAAGCCGTAACAGTAGATACGGGTGAAGTATGGACGGTGGTTTAAATTATGCCAATTACAATTAATGGTGATGGAACAATCACCGGACTCAGTGCAGGTGGGTTGACTGCCAACACTGTTCAAGAAGCAACTATTGCAGATAATCAGGTAACACTTGCTAAAATGGCAGGTGGTACTGATGGTCAAATTATTACTTATGATGCTAATGGAGATCCCGTAGCAGTAGGTCCAGGTACTGATGGACAAGTATTAACATCTACAGGTGCTGGTTCACCTCCAGCTTTTGAAGCGAATTCAGGAGTATGGAGTTTAGTAGGATCAGCGAATACAACTGTAGGTACTGGAACTTCACATACTTTTACTGGTATATCTTCTTCAGCACGACAAGTATTATACTTATTTAGAGGTATAAGTTTTAATGGTGATCAGAACTATTCCATTAGAATAGGACCGTCAGGTGGCGTCGTTACTACTGGTTATTTAAATAATAATGTATTTTGGGGGAACAGTTCACAAGGTACACAAAGTACTACGGATTGTTTCAGATGGAATAGTACAAATGCTGCTGCTTATACAGGAAATGGATATGTACATTTCACGTATTTCAATGATGATATTTGGCAAGCTTTTGGATGGTTTAATCCTACTAACCTTACTGGTACTGGTTCTGCCCAGTATTTATTTAATGGAACTGTCGATTGCGGCACCCCTTTAGAAAGGATAGAACTTTATCCGCAATCATCCGCTAATCTGGATGCAGGTAATGTCACTGTTTATGAGGTAACTTAATTATGTATCGTACTATATATGACGCTAAAACAAACACTTCTAAGCAAGTACCTTTAACTGATGCTGAGAAAGCTGAACGTACTGCTGGAGATGCTGAACTTGCTAAAATAGCATACATAACCAAAAGGCAGAGAGCTTATCCTACAATCGGTGATCAGTTAGATGACCTTTATAAAAAAGGAGCATTTTCAACTGATATGACAGCTAAGATTAAAAAAGTAAAAGATGACAATCCTAAACCATGACAACACTTAAATTACAAGGTGATGGGGCTGGTGGTGGATCTATCACAATATCACCCACAAATACAACCTCAAATAGAACAGTAACACTACCTGATGCAGATGTTACAGTACCATCTGGATTACCTGACGCACAAGCAAAATTTAGTAGCAATGTCTTAACTGCAGAAGCAGATCTTCTTTATGCTAGTGCAGCTAATACATTAGCAAGACTAGCTAAAGGCACAGCTGCTCAAACTCTTAGAATGAACTCTGGAGCAACAGCTCCTGAATGGGTAACTAGATTCGCAGCTAGAGCTTGGGCAAGTATAGATGGAGATGCTGGAACGTTAGCTTTCCATGCAGAAGAAGGATTCGCATCTATTGTTGATAGTGGAACTGGTAACTACCAAGCAAATTTAGATTCAGCTCTAGCAGATACAAATGGTACTATCGTTACTAATACAAAAATAATAAGTACAGGCAGTCAGCAATGGACTATTGTTGCATGTTCATTTGCTAGTGAAAGTCAAATTCAAGTATCAGCTAGATTAGTTGATAATGATGCAGCTTCCTTTGCTGCAGCTGATATGGACCCAGTAATGTTAGCGGTATTCAGATAATGGCAAAACGAATTATTTACACAGATCCATCGAAGGGGAATGTTGTTATAGTAACACCTTCATCTCGATTTACAACTGATCAGTTATTATCTGATCCTAAATTAAATCCTGTCCCTGACGGGGTTTCATATAAAATAGTAGAACATACAGCATGTCCTTCTGATAGAACCTTTAGGGATGCTTGGGAAATTGACGGTTCTTTAGTAAAAGAAAATATATCAAAATCAAAAACTATTGCACATGAAAAACGTCGTATAAATAGAAAAAAAGAATTCAAACCTTACGATGATGAAGTTGCTTTAAATATCTCAGATTCTAAAGTAGCAGCCGCAGAGACAGAAAGAGTTAAAATAAGGACTAAATATGCAACTATGCAAACAAACATAGATAATGCTACCAATATAGCTGGTATTAAATCTGCTTTAGGAGGGTCATGAGTCAAATAAAAAATAATGAAATTACCCATACTGGTAATACCGGTACTTCTAATATAGTACTAGATGCCTCTGGTAATGTTACCGTTGCTAATAATGTTACCGTTGGTAATAATGTTACCGCTACTGGTACATGTACTGCTACTGGAGGATTTATAGGTATACCAGATGTTAGAAACTATCTAATTAATGGAGATATGCAAGTATCTACCAGAGGAACATCATTTACAGCAACAAATAATCAAAATAATGATGATCTATATACATTAGAACAATGGATTCTTTTAAGTGATGATAATGATGTAGTCGATATAACACAAACTATTGAAGCATGGGCAGCTGATTCACCAGGACATTGGGCTTCTATGCAGCTTGAAGTTGAAACTGCTAATAAAAAATTCGGTATATTACAACCTATTGAATCTAGGAATGCCCGAGGACTTATTAGTGGAACTGCATCTTTAAGTTTTAAAATGAAAGTAAGTGCTACTGATCAATGGGGTGCTAATAGTATTAAAGCAGCGGTTGTTTCATGGTCAAGTACAGCAGATAGTATAACAAGTGATATTGTAAGTGCTTGGGGTGCTGAAGGTACTAGACCTACTTTAGCAACTAACTGGACTTATGAAAACGCTAATGATTCAGGTACTACTGGTAACTTTACACCCACTACAAGTTGGGCAACTTATAAAGTAGAAAATGTTTCAATTGATACATCTTCTACTACTAATATAGGTGTGTTTATTTGGTCTGATGTAACAGGCACAACAGTAGGACAAGATTTATTTATAACAGATGTTCAATTAGAATCAGGATCTAAGGCAAGAGATTATGTGAGATCTAGCTATCAAGATGAATTAAGGCGTTGTCAACGTTATTTCTATACAGCAAAAGAAGTAGGTGCAACAGGTCCAATATCTAATTTAACTTTTTGGGGATCAGGTAATGCACGAGGTGCTCTACGGTTTCCAGTTGAAATGCGAGGCAATCCATCGTTAGAACAAATAACTGGTACTGATTATTGGAAAGTATTAAGCGCTGGTGCTACACAAGAGCCTGACACGCTTTCCACAGCAGTTACAAATAAATGGGCTGCAGAATGGGAAATAACAGATGATGTTTCAGGACATACAGTAGGATTATCTGGTTGGTTACGAGCCGAAGAAGGTGATGGAAGAGTTTCATTTAGTGCGGAGCTTTAATTATGGCAGAGTATAAATTAAAAAAAAATTCAGAGGGTGTAGTGGATCAAGTCCGATGGACTAGTCCAGGTGGTCCTCCAAATCTTATCATTGATATCTTTTTAAATTCAGGTAGTCGACATGAAAGAAAATATCTTGCATGGAAAGCTGCTGGAAATACACCAGATGCTGCTGATTAATGCCTATCATCCTCCCTACGCCTAACCTACCAAAGGCTCTGGACATCCCTCAGATGTACCTGAGACAACCTACAGCAGACGTACCTGCCTTTCGCCCCATCGTGGTACCTCCAGCTGATTTAAAGCGCCCTGAGGAGACACAGGCGGAGAATGAGGAAGAAAAACAAGAACAACCTGAGGTAAGGAAGTTAGAGATACCTGTTATAGATATACAAGTACCAGTACCGTCTAGTGAAATAGTCGCTACTGCAGTAACAACAGCTGTGGTAGCAGTTGCTACAACTACAATAGCTCAATCTTTATTTGAACCAATTAAAAAGAACGTTCAAAAACAACTACAGAAACGTGTTGATGCATGGAAGAAAAAGAAAAAGGAAAAGGACTCCTCCACAAGCTGAAAGATGCTGCAGAGGATAATGAATCCCAAATACAAATCCTATCCACCTTCGTACGTTTAGGCGTAGTTGTATGGGCAGGTTTTATAATTACCCTTAATTACGTAGAATTACCTGTAATTAAAAAAGCAGGAAGCTCCGATATAACCTTTGTAGCTAGTATTTTTACCGGGGCTCTTGCTAGCTTTGGCCTCAATACATCAAATCAAAAAGGCAAAGGAACGCCTATTAACTGTCCTATGGCAAAGAAGAAGGAAGAATGAAGAAATGGCTTTTACTCTTAGCACTGTTATCCCCCTCGGTAGCAAGAGCAGAGTTAGTCACGCCTCAATTCACCCAGGGCTCGATGAACTCAACTACAACGACCCAACAAGAAGTGACAGAGGAAATAACCATCACCACTTATGGGTCTGCATTAAACAAATGGTCAGGAGACAATATAACCCACACCTCAGCGTCTTCAGGCGGAATAGCGGATTCAGATTCGGTATTCAACATGACAACAGCTGGATCAGACTTTACTCTAGAAGTAATATCAAGAGCAGCCAGTCAGGTACTCGAAGTAACAGAGATAGAAAGAGAAATCGAAACTACTTCTACCACGGTATCATTATCAGTATTCTCACAATAGGAGTATTACCAGCATATGCTGAAGAGGGAGAAACCAAAAATGTATCAAATCCTGTGGCAGCAGCTACTGGAAATGTTACAAATCAAGCCGTACAATTCCAGAATAATGGAGCTCCAAGTCGTCAAGTACTCGGACCCAACATCTCGTGTAACGGTGCGACGATGACATTAAGCCCATTTTATATGGGTAATCATACCACTCCTTTTGATGAACATATGGACCAACAAAGCTACACTGTAGCTGAGAACTGGGGAGGTCAACTTAATTTTATGATTCCCCTAGATGGTTCAATTGTAGAACAATGTAAAGCTATAGGTAAGAGACAGGAAGAAAAGATGCGTCTTGACTATGAATTAGTTAGAGCATTGAAATGTGCTGAATTACAACAGAAAGGATTCATGATACGACCTGGGACACGTGTATATCATATGTGTCAAGATATCATACCTATAGCAGCATTTAAAAATGAAGTCGCTAAAGTACAAGCTAAAGCGCTTCCACCACCACCACCTAAGAAATGGTGGCAAAAACTTAACCCACTAAACAAATGATCGTATTAATTAAACCAGTTCTATTCGCTTTTATCAAGTCTACTGCAGTTAAGCAATTAATAGTAGACCTTTTAGAAGGTTTAGTTTCATCTACTGAAAACACCCTAGATGATAAAGCTGTCGCTATGGTAAAACTAGCATTATTCCCTGGAGAAAAAGAATGAGTACTGAACCTGAACTGAAAAGAGGTGTAGTATACAAGTATGATCAGAACACAGGAAAATTGACTCCTGAGAAACATAGTAAACTCCCGACACATAGACAGAGGGAAGAAGCTAGAAGGCAGTCAACGTCTCCTTTCTATGAACCTCAAAAGCGGATAGGATAACATGAAGAAAGCCACTGAACAACAATTTAATGAACTCCACAATCTTGTAACTGATGAATTCCTTAAACGAGTAAAGAGTGGGACTGCTACCACACAAGATTTAAAAGCAGCTTGTGACTGGCTTAAAACTAATGACGTTAGTGGAGTTGCGTATGAAGGTAGTCCATTAGATTCTTTAGCAAAAGTTATGCCTAAAGTTAACCCTGAATTAGTACAACGGAGGATGTATGGCTCGAAAGTTCGTAACTAATCCTGGACGTACAGCACGGTTCTACCGTTCTAATCCTGAAGCTAGAGCAAAGCATTCAAGAGATGAGACACGGCGAAACGATACACCAGCTAAAAAGAAATATAGAGCTGATCTACAAAGACGTCGTAGAGCTCTAAAGATAGATGGTAAAGGAGCAAGTACTGGTGATATAAGTCATCCAAGTATGAAGGTCGAATCGACAAAGAAAAACCGCGCTAGAGGCGGAGCACAAAGGAAGTAATTATGGTAACTATCAATAAAGAAGCTTTTAAACGTCCAGAAAAAGATCAAACAAAATTATCTATTAAACGAGTACTTAAAGAAGCCAAAGAACCAGGTAAGATAGTGGATCGCAGTAGAAACACTGCATACGGTTAGGAGGTATGTAGATGTCAAAAGATCCATTAGATGCTATTAAAATTATAACATTACCAGATGGTAGGAAAGGTCTGGATTTTACTAACGATCAAACAGGAATTCTTAAAAACCATTTCGCAGACTTTATAAAAAATAGAGCAGATGCTACAGGTAAACCTCCGACTAGCACAAATTTAATTTTCCAAGCAGGTAAGAAAGGCAAAGAAATAGTTATCAAATTAGGTAAGGATTCTAATCTATTTAAAGAAGGTCAACCGATCTCAAGATTTAATGCTGTTATAAAAGGTGGTATCAAAGGACCAAGTTGGGACGCAATTAAAAAATCATTCAAATTTGCTAAATCCGCAGTTGATTTGAAAGATGCTGCAAAAAGAAAAGCTCTTTTAAAAATAGGTACATTAGATCCAAAAGTTAAACACAATTATAAATTTTGGAACAGATTTCTTAAAGGTATCATGCACCATAGTGGTCCTGCACAAATCACAGGTCAATTAGTAAAAAGAATTGAACAATTAGCTGATCCAACATGGACAGAAGCTAAAGGTTTAACTGCAGCAGGTAAAAACTTTTTAAGAAACTTAGAGAAAAGAATCGGTATTCCAGCAGGTAATTCATTATTAAATTTTGATTTTTATAAAGATCCAAAAACACATGCTAAAGCTCATAGAATATTAGAAGAAGCGGGATTACGTACAGAAGGGATTGAAGATGTAATAAAGGCATTACCAGATGAAAGGGCAATATATGACTGGGCTAAAAATATATATAAACCTGGAATAGATAAAGTTACTGACGCATTAGGTGATTTCAGTTTAAGAGGACAGAATATGACAAGAGGGTTTGCTTCTCAGATTCAGCGAAACCCTAAATTAATGAAGCAATTCATTAAGCAAAATGAAGTTATTCAACAAGGTGTTAGAGGAATCAGTACAGCAAATAAACTTAAAATAGGTGCTGCTATTGGTGGGTCACTACCATTTATAGGTGTAGGTGTTGATGCTGCACAAGCTGCTGTAAGGCAACATCAATATAATCAAGATCCAAGTATTAGAAATTTAAGAAGAGCAGCAGGTGGATATGCTATATTAGCAGATCAATTCACACCTTTTGGAGTAGTAGGTCAAACTGTAGACGCAGCGATTAACTATCAAGGACGGAAACCTGGTGATGCTAAAATGAGTCGTCTAGGAGATATACCTGGTATAACTTTAAAAGATGTCCAAATTAAACAAGATGATCCATTAAAAATCGGTAAATAAACTATGGCAAAAACAGCAGAATCACTAGAAAAATTAAAAATCAAAAAAAAGAAATCTAAAAAAACAGCTGCTTTACCTCCAGACCTTTTTAAAGATCCAGATACTGGTAGAGTTATGCAAAAAAAAGATGATAATGGTATTTGGAACCAAAGATATTTAGAATTAAGAAGAAAAGGATTAGCATGACTAACGTTGTAACCGCCCTACAAGACGACTTCAAACTATTCCTCCAAGCACTCTGGGAACAACTTGACTTACCACATCCAACAAGAGCCCAGTACTCAATTGCAGATTACCTTCAACATGGTCCCAAAAGGCTTCAGATTCAAGCCTTCCGAGGTGTTGGTAAGTCTTGGATTACTGGTGCTTTTGTGTTATGGACACTATTTAAAGATAAGGAAAAGAAAATAATGATTATATCCGCATCTAAAGAACGTGCGGATAACATGTCTATCTTTTTACAAAAACTAATCATTGAAACTCCATGGCTAAAACATCTCCAACCGAAATCAGACGACTCTCGATGGTCCCGAATAAGTTTCGACGTAAACTGTTCGCCACACCAGGCACCATCCGTAAAGTCGGTGGGCATAACTGGACAGCTAACCGGAAGTCGCGCAGATTTAATGATTTTGGACGACATAGAGGTGCCTGGAAACTCCATGACGGAGTTAATGCGTGAAAAACTTTTACAACTTTGTACGGAAGCCGAGTCTATCCTTACCCCCAAAAGCGATAGCCGTATTATGTATCTCGGGACTCCTCAGACTACTTTTACTATTTATCGTAAGTTGGCAGAGCGTTCGTATCGTCCCTTTGTTTGGCCCGCAAGATACCCAAGGAAAAGTAAACTTAGTCAATACGAAGGACTCTTAGCACCGCAGATTCAAGAAGATTTAGATAAAGGTATAGATGAATGGGAATGTACAGACCCAGACAGATTTAATCATGACGACCTACTCGAACGTGAAGCATCGATGGGTCGTTCTAACTATATGCTTCAATTCCAATTAGACACAAGTTTAAGTGATGCAGAGAAGTTTCCTCTTAAAATGTCTGATCTGGTCGTTACTAGCGTTAACCCTAGTCAAGCTCCAGACAATTGCATATGGTGCTCCGATCCCAGGAACGTCATCAAAGAACTCCCGACGGTCGGACTCCCAGGAGATTACTTTTACTCTCCTATGCAGTTACAAGGAGAGTGGACCCCTTACTCCGAAACAATTTGCAGCGTGGATCCCTCTGGCCGAGGAACAGATGAAACAGCTGCCGCGTATCTATCCCAAAAAAATGGGTTCCTATACCTCCATGAAATGCGAGCTTATAGAGATGGATACAGTGACAGCACACTCCTCGACATCCTAAGAGGATGTAAGAAATTTAATGTTACAAAGTTAGTTATTGAGACAAACTTTGGTGATGGTATAGTGTCTGAACTATTCCGTAAACACTTACAACAGACCAAACAAGCAATAGATGTAGAAGAAGTCCGTGCAAACGTTAGGAAAGAAGATCGTATCATTGATTCGATGGAGCCGATTCTTAATCAACATCGTCTTATATGTAATCGGTCGGTTATTGATTGGGATTATAACTCTAATAAAGACGCAGCTCCTGAAGAACGTCTTCAGTATATGCTTTTCTATCAGATGTCTCGCATGTGTAGAGAAAAAGGAGCTGTTAAACACGATGACAGATTGGATTGTCTGGCCCAAGGCGTCAAGTATTACACAGATGCAATGGGTATCTCCGCAATGGAATCCATTAAACAACGTAAACAAGATGATTGGCAAGACATCCTAGATACATGGCTAGATGATCCTCAATCCGTAGCTAATCATATGGTCTTAGGTATGGATTTAGATCAAAGAAAAAAAGCAAGAGGTAAGGTCGGTAAAAAGACCATCCCTACTTGGATCTGACGTTCACATATCTATACAGGGAAGGAGAAGGGTGGACTCCTCCCCTATGAGGAAGAAGACCTACTTCGTAGTTCTCTTCCTCTCTCTTAAAAGCTTAATACTTGATGATACATGATGACTCCTCCCCACCCACACACGCAGCGGAGTGAGCGAAGCGAACGGAGCGAAGTCTATTCATCCTAATCATCCCTATTATACTGTATGCATACTGATTGGAGAGAAGAGTATAGAGATATGAAGGTTCTATCAACTTTCCAAACTAAACTACTGGACGAAGGTCCACATAGCTTATCCCAATCTTGGATTTTAGCAGCAATGCACAACGATTGGAAACGAAAAAAAGGTTTAGTCGAACCTGAACCCCCTAATTGTCAATCATCCTTTAAAGAATTTAGTAAAAACTACCCATGACCGCCCCTAAACAACATAAACAACGTTATTATTATATATTCTGGGGAATAGCAACATTATGTGTTGTAATTGGACAGATTAATATTATTACAACGTATAATCGACTGTCTGATAACTTAGAAACTATTATTATTGAAGAAAGCTGTAAAAAAATTGATAAAACTTCAAACTAAAGCACAAGAGTGTGCATCTAGAGATGAAGCATTGAAGATATTAAAGAAAAGTAAGAAGTGGTCTAAAAAATTGACATAATTTTCTGAAGGCATAGGCTTATTGAGAACGGTTCGCAATACCCCCCATGCGGGGGTTCAAAAGCTGAGATCCCGCTCGACGCTTCGCGTCTCGCTCCCTTTAATGAGGCAGAATCCGGTACATCACGGTATTAAATGTGCATCAGCGGCGAGGATTAAGCGAGGTGCGAAGCACCGAGCGGTGATTAGCGATGCTTATGTTACAAATTGTGTGCAC
>VTLG01005286.1_pt1 | contig 26984 bp, 27 predicted proteins | sample 4694571 | NCBI WGS metagenome assembly VTLG01 (sample SAMN12604809, study PRJNA352737) | marine metagenome | biome: ENVO:00000447; feature: ENVO:00000209|ENVO:00000569|ENVO:01000036; material: ENVO:00002151; isolation source: viral sequences binned using virsorter ...
GTAATTATATCCCAATCTGTCATAGTTGCTTTTACATGTGTTTTCCTATCTTGTTTATCAGGATGTTTTTCCAATATAGGAACCAACTCATCATATAATTGATTAGCAAAAGGATAATCCCCAACAATCACTTCAGCATAATCTTTAATCCTCATTCATTAATTCCGAAGCTTACTGTGCACATTATCTTTAATTTGATTATACTCTGAATAATTAGATCCGTCAATAGTATTGTTATCATCAAATACTTCTGAATATCCTGACCTTTCAATAATCTTATTTTTAATTTCTAACTGACGCTTCTCTCTTTGAATCCTACGGAGAAACGCATAATGTATAATCTGCGTAAAGTAAGCAAAAGGATTTTGGGATTTCTCTGGATTAAAATTATGAATATACTGCACACAATTCTCAATACCATCAGAAATCATATCTTCCTTAAACATATAGTTAACGAAATTAGGTTTAAAGGAAAGATGATTAGCAATCTTTAAAAAACACTCTCCAATGTAGCGAGGAATGACTGGTTTTGGTAATCCTTTAATCTCTGCTATTTCTTTATCTTCTCTATATCTAATTAAAGCAGCAAGAAACTCCTTGTTATTCACATAATGTTCTGACCTCTTTCTTTTAGCCATATTCTTTGGAGGTATCATAAGTTTTCATCATTAATATGTAGGCATTTTAACACCTAAGCAAATACTTGACAAGTTTTAAAAACCAAGTAGAATAACTCTGTCAGGGTTCATAGGATTGGTTTAGCTACTCTTAAAGATCTTCTCTAGGGCTTTTTTAGTGTCACTAACATTCCCTAGATATCCCATTCTTCTATTAATTCCAGATTGAACATTCTTTTGTTGATTAGAATCTTTTACAAAATTTTGATACATCATAATCATTTCTATATTGGAAGATTCAGACATTGTAAGAACATCAGATTTATTAATAACAAACATATCTTCGCTAGTGGTTTTTAGCCAAGGTTCTATTTTATAACCAATTATACCAATTTTATTTTTAACTTCACAAACAGTAATTGGATTTGATAATAATAAAAAAGTCTTATCTTCCTCTTCCGATGCTGCTACTTTTGCAAATATTTCTTCACCTGTTTTTAATTTAACTGTTGCGTAAAAATCTTCTTCTATCATGTCTTTAAATTTATTGTAATAATTTCATAGTTAAAATTCTCTTCATTGTAAATCTTAATTCTTTCTATAAAATGATTTAATGTATAATTCTTTCTTGAATTGTACGTACAATCATCGGATATATCATAAAGAGTTGCTTTTATTTTGTTAGACCCCTTTCTAAGAACTCGTCCAATTGATTGCAAATTACGTATGCGTGATTTACTTGGAGAAGCAAAGATAACATTATGGAGATTTTTAATATTGATACCAGTTGAGAAAGTTCCGTAGGATGCAACAATTATAGCATTGTTTTCTTTTTCAGTAATTTCTCTTACAAATTCTCTTTCTTCCGCATCGACACCACCGTGAATAAAAAATACTTTTCTATCAGTTTGCTTATTTTTATTTATCTTTTCGTATAATACTGCACCATGTGTTTCTACTCTAGAATATAAAACTAATGTATTACCTTTTAAATCCAAAGTTAAATTAGTTATAAACTTATTTCTATTTTCATGTTCAATAAGATATTGAATTTCATCTTGATAAGTTTCAAATTTCTTTTTAGGGTGTTTTAATACTAAACATTGAATGTCTAATTGAGAAAGGTGTCCTTGTCTCATTAATTCATCTGTCTTAGTTACCTTATATGATGGTCCAAATAATCCTTCTAATACCCACTTATGAGTCTGTGTACCATCTAAAGTTCCAGTAAATCCAAATCTATACTTAGCATGATGTAACTTAGTCATAATATTGATCAAAGATTTACTCTTGAACAAATGTGCTTCATCACCTATAATAACACTATAATCTTCAAAGAATGAACGAGGCAGCTTATATACAGATTGCCATGTAGTAATAGTAACTGGATATTCGTTTGTTTTTTCTTTACCAGAATAAATACGGTGACAATATGACTCAGAATCCCAACCATAATCCTGAAAATCTTTGTACATCTGCTCTACAAGAGATGTCGTCGGAACAACTAACAATATTTTTTCGTGCTTATCTGTGTAGTATCTTACTAGAGAATAAATCATCAGTGATTTGCCTGATGCAGTGGGAGATATCAATAGCTTTCTATTATGTCTTAAAGCATCGTATACTCCCTCAATTTGATATTTGCGAGGAGAATGATTGCAAATAACAGTCATATAATCTTTAACACCAGCATATGATATATTCTCATTTACTTCAAATGGAGTACCATAATATTCATTATTTACAAATTCGTATGTATAGTCGTGTCTTTCACAGAAGGCAATAATCTTATCAAGTAATCCGACGTAGATTTGTCCATTTGATGTTGAGAATAAACGGATCTTTCCATCCCAATACTTGTTACGGTATTGGGGCATAAACTTTGCACCTTCCACGTCGAAAGTGAAGTGATCGGATAACTCCATAAAGACGTGAGGTTCGGCCTGTACTTGGAGAAAAACCTCATTCTTCTTTCCTATAACAACATCCGTTCTCACACAAACCCATACATCTATGGGTATTTATTAACTTACAAGTTAATTAAACCAAGATGTATCATAAGAAGAATCACCTTCACCATAAAATCCTATAGGAACAATATTAAATGCTAAAGAATATCTTGGATTATTACTATAATTTGATTCAAATTTATGCACAATATAACTAGGAAAAAATACTACTAAGCTTGGTTGAGGATATATCTGAAATGTATAGCTATTAAAACAATTCCAAGATTCTGGTACTATTAAAAAATCTGATAATGCTTGTATGGGACTACTTAGTATTAAATTGCCACAGTTTGAATCATATCTATCTCCATAATAATAAACTCCACTATAAAAACAATTCTTATGAGAATGTTTAACACATTGCTGTTTATTTTCTGATTTTGTAAGCCAAGAAGTTGATATATCAAATCTATTATTATAATTTAGATTACTTTCTTTTATAAATTCATAAAATTTATTTAATAATATTTTTTTAAGAATAGGATATTTTTCAAGAATTCTCCTATCTTTACTTGCTTGAACACCATTTCCATATCCACCATTATTAGAATCTATAAAAACACCTGATATTTTTTCATGTTCTTCATTTATTGTATCTGCCCCTACAATGGGAGCAAATGGTCTAATAATTTCCATCCTTATCCCAATCCAGAGTTAAATCTCATAAACTCAATTGCATTCTTAATCTGATAAGTTCTGTTCTGAATTACTTTAAGAATACTTTCTAAGTAAACTAACATCGTGTCATAATAATCTATCTTAAGAGATGTATTAGAAAGTTTCTCATCTGCATCAAGATACTTTGTCATTGTATCCTTATCCCTTATCTTCTTTGGAAAAGGATTCTCTACATATACTTCTGGGTCTGCCTTACCAGAGAAGTATTCATATCTCTCATGACGAATATTCTTTCTTTGCTGTTCTGCTTTCTTTCTGAGAAGGAATATGGTATTATATAATTCAAAATACTTCGCATGAAGACATGGGATATTTAATGATTCAGTATGTAAATTATCTGGATCTATCTTTGCATCTTTTTCCCACATCTCTTGAAGTTTATCAAGAGTTACACTCATAAAGTATCGCCACTTAAATTAGTTATTTCGTAAATAGTATACTTAAAACTTACATCTGCTGTAAAGTATTCTATATCTGTATCTGTAGCATCAAAATTTAAAGTTGTCAAGTTATATGGCCACAGATCTTTAAACATAATTTTAAATTTTGGATTCTGACTACTGGTTAAAACTGTTAACGTACCATCAGAATATATATCCATTAAACCTGAGTCGTATGTATCTACTCTATCCTTTTCTTTCTGTAAATCAAATATTTCCTTTAGACTTTCAGGATAACCCAATCCACGAATCCAATTTTGAATCTGCATATAATTGCTGAGATCTTCATCTACAAGAAAACGTAGAGTAAAATCTTCAAATTCAATTTTATCTCCAGGTGTGGGGATATCTTTCAGGTACGTAGGTTGAATTGCTACTCCAAAATTTAATCCAGGTATATTTGCTGAATTACTAAAGAATGCAACCTTAGGTGCCCTTGATAAAGTAAATTTAAATCCTGTTGGCGATAAAAAATTTCTATTTTTAATTTGCCTATCATTCAAATTTAATTGTGCCATTATTCTTCAACTACAGTAGCATTAGCAAATCCACCATTTAATTTTGTAGGAAAACCATTAATAATTTTAATAGAATTATTCATTTGAGCATTAGCTTGTGCTTCAGTTGAAAATTGTTTTCTATCAGCATAAGTACCTGTCCACTGGTCTCCATCAGATTTGTAATAGACATCACCACTTTCAAAAGGTCGTGGTCTCTTAATATGATATGCCATTTTTAGTTCTCATTAGTGTTTGTTTCTTTAATCTCTTTATTTCTTTCTATTTGTTCTTCAAGTTTTGCTTTAGCAGCTTTTACACCAGCAAGTCTCTCCTCAAGAGTATCTTGCCAATAATTATACATTTTAAGTTTCCATTTTTGACGGTCTTCTTGACTCATCTTATTTTTACAAAACATGGTAGAAAGCAGGTCTCCTAATTATATTTAGACAAAAAAAAGGACCCTTGAAGGGTCCTTTGAAATGTGAATGGAATATATCCATCTTGCTCACATGAGGTTCTTAACAGCAACGCGACGATAGTAGCGGTTCTTGTTAACACCAAGTGCTCCGAGACCTTGGGTAGTTCCTTCTGCGAAGGGGTTGGCAACGATCCCGTAGCGGGTCTTAAAGCCAATTTTCGGCTGGAAGGAGTTCTCACCAACTGCACGAACCATCTGTAGTGGAACGTAAGGGCAGTAGAAAATGCCAGCGTCATAAGGGCTAGAACCCTTATATCCACAAACATAATACTGGTTGCCAGGTGAGGCATTACCGGAGGTAAGGTTAGCAGAATAAGGATCGATGTATACGCGATACTTACCTTGCAGAACACCAGCGAAGGTGTTACCCGTGTCATCAACGTTAAGATTAGCGTTAAGTGCAGGGGTGTAGTCAAGAACACCAGCCATCGTGAGGGCGGATGCAACGTCTGCAGAGCAGAGGATGATGTTGCCCTTCCCGCGACGAGTTCTTTGTGCGATTGCGTTAGCATCACGCTCGATCTGGAACAGAAGTCCTTTGAACTTCTCAACACTCCAGCGACCATTGGAGTCAACGTCAAGGTCGAATACACCAGCAGTAGCGGTGTTTTGAACAGCACCTTGCTCAGCAACCTTGTAGATAGTACGGATAACTTCGCGGTTAATTTCAGCGAGGATCTCAGTACTTAGGATGTTAGCAAGTTCTGCTTCAGCGTTCAGACCATGAATTGCCTTAAGGTCTTGAGCGAGTTCTAGTGAATACTCAGCCTTCAGGGCGCGTGACTTAGCAGTAACGGTGACTTTCTCAATCGAGAATGCCATCTGGTTGAAGGCATCAGATCCTGTGCCACCCAGATTCTCAGAGTCACCTGTAACCATTCCCTGACCAACGTCATAGGCAATGGAAGAGGCACTACCAACAGGGTTAAGAACGCCTGGGTTAGTACCAGTTTGAACTGAAGTAGTACCCATACCAGCAACAGCATCAGTCATGCCTGCTGTTAGGTCTCTTCCTTTGTCCTGACCGGAGAAGGAAGTATCTGCTTCATTATAGAATGCTTCAGTACCAGACTGGTTGGTGTAGCGTGAACGCATTGCGAAGATTAGTCCAGTAGGACCGCTCATCGGCTGAACGCCAGCTAGGTCATAAGCAACCAAATTCGGCATCGAACGACGAATTAGGCTGATTAGAACGGGGTCGAAACCAGCAACTGGACCAGCTGCGGTGGCATCACTACCAAAACCACCACCAGAACCTGCAGCGTTAGCAGAGTTGGTTGGAGTAGCTTCTTGTAGGTTGATACCTGTATTAAATGCTTGTTCCTCTTTGAGGAATCTTTCTTGGTTCTCTAGCAGGACGGCAGTAACCGCTTTACGATGAGGATCTTTGATTTCATCCAGACCTTCATAGTTTAGGAGCGGAGCCCACTTTTCCTGCAACTGTTCTGATTGGAACATTTGCGTTTTACCTTTTACTAAATGTGTTTGTTTGTTTTAATGTTAAATTCAGGATTGCTTAAATGCTGAAAGTGTATTCAGATAGCTAGCCATTGAACCGGATACTGATTCAGCGCCCGAGTTGTCTATTCCACCCGAAAGGGTTTCAGATTTAGCCGATGGAGATACGCCTTTAACAGGGAAATAAGATTCCTTTAGTGTCTCCAGTTTTTCACGATATTCGTCTTCACTTTCAAACTCCACACCTTCAGCAAGTGAGGCGAGCTTCTCTTTCTGCGTAGCGGCAAGGCCATCAGAAACATTTTCGAGAATACCAGTTGCAACCGACTCTCCGAGTCGCTTATTCAATCCGATGTTCTTCTCGATTTGCTCATTGAGCTTGGTTTCCATATCATCAAGTTTTTCTACCATGCTATGTAGGACATCATATTTTTCTTCAGGGATTTCTACATAATGTTCTTCAAATAGACCTTTCATTCCCTCAAGGAACGATTCAGTCATTTCTGTTTTAAGTCCTCGCTCGATGGCAAGGGCATTTTCGGTGAACCATTCATCTGCAACGTATTCCAGATAAGAATCAACACGTTCAGAGAGTGCTTCCTTTGCTAGTGCTATTTCTTCAGCAATAGTTTCATTGTGCTGTGCTTGTAGTTCTTCTCTAACTTCAGCAACTTTTGCTTTTAAAGCAGCTTCAAAGATTGTCTTTGCTTTTGCTCTAAATTCTTCGGAGAGTTCTTCACCGCCAAGAAGGGCATTAACATCATCTTCAATGTTAATTTCTTCCTCTTCAATAACTTCCTCTTCGACTACTTCATCGGTAACTTCAGGGGCTTCTTCTAGAGTTTCTTCAGCGTCCATTTCTTCCTCTTCCTTTTGCATTGGCATGGCAGGTTTTGCACCTTTATTAACTACATCCTTAACTTGCTTAAGGGTGCCTCCAGCAGGCTTTAATTTTGCTGAATCGTTATCAGGTTTGTAATTTTCAGGTGTAGGACCACCCAAGTCTTCCACATCTGCGCCAGGAAGCTTCTCCATGGGCTGTGCTGGTGCTGCATTAGCATTAACAGCAGTCTTGGATTGCTTTACGTCCTCTTCCATTGCTTGTAATTTAGTGCCACTAGACATTTGAAGTTCTCCGATGTACCTTTAAGTAATTTAATCTATATTTATTTATATTTTGAGAAATTACAATGAATTTAAAAACTCATTGAAAAGACCTAACTTTTGTTCATCAAGTCTTTTTTGGTCAACTAATGTATTAATAGTCTTGTAAGTTTTCTCTGCAAACTTTTCACGCAAAATACCGCCATCCCATACCCAGTCCTTACCTTCCATAATTCCTGATACAAAAGCATCAGGTGCAGAAGGATCAGCAACGATATCAGCAGCAGTTGCTAACATAAAATCTTCACCTACAACACTAAAACCTTCACGAGTTTGCTTAAGAGATCCAACACCTCTTGAAGAAACACCAAGTTTTACTCCTTCCTCAACAAGAGAAGAAGCAATCTTACCCATTGGTGTACCAAGAATCTTAGCTTTACCAATGAAATTAGAACCATTCTCCTTTAAAGAAATAATCTTGTGGGATACCCTATCAAGATTAACAGTTGGACCATCGGGATGACCCAATTCTCCAAGTGCTCTACCTGATTGAATATGATTCTCATTATAACGAGAAACTTCCTTACGAAGAGTTTCCATTGGATACATCCGACCATTACGGTTCTTGATGTTTCCTTGAAGGAAAACTCCCTCAATATACATCGACTTCTTGCCGTTACGATTTTCGACTAAAAATTCGACTGATTCGATTTCTTCTCTAATCAGTTTCATCAGGCTTCTCCGGTAACTTGTACTTGTTGAGCATAAAGAATTCCACCTGCAGTAGTTCCTCTAACAGAAAGAACATTGGATGCTATTGCTCTTGCATCCTTTATATCAGTAATATCAGCAAATCCAGCACTGGTATTAACATCAATTACCATTCGTGATTGTGCATAACCACCGGGAATACCTTTAGTATTAATTGAAAGAATCTTTTTATACTCAAAATTATATGTCGTTGGAGTAACTCCTTCTATTGTCACATATTCCCCTTCACCAAATGGACATTGAGTACCTTCAGCAAAATCAACTGCAGTTGTAGCTCCGGTAGTAATCCCAATTATCCTATTGGATGCCTTAGTTAAAGCAAGAGTAGCTGTACCCCCCGAAGGAACATAATAACTTTGCAAAGTTGCTGAGGGAGTATTCCCTACTGCCACTAATGCATCTCCACCTACAGCAACTACCCTAATTACATTAGACTGAACTGAAAATGGTTGTGAATTAGCTGCTGTTCCTGTATATGATACTGAGGTTCCCACCCCAACCGGACTATGTGCCATTTTATTATTATATCATTTATAATAGTTATTTATAATTTCAATTTTCATCCACGATTTCCTCTTCACTCTCAGCATCAACTTCATCATTACCATTAAAAACCGAAGTTGCTACCTGAGGACGAAAAGCATTCACCCTCTCAGCTGATTTTGCATATAACATATCTTTCAACTGATCGCTAATCTGAGATGAGGAACCATCAGCAACAATATTATCCATTAATTCATCCATTTTAATTTCATTAATAAGTGGTCTTTAGTATTTATAAATTAAATTAAATTATACCGCCCTTAGGATTAGACTTTACTATGTTTGCATCTAATTCCACAGTATCAGTATTCGCTTTAGTGGCACTATCTTCTGCTTCTGCTTTACCACCAGAATCACCAAGACCAGCACCCATACCCATTACTTGATCTAGAGGTAATCCTGTTTCGGGATCAACTGGAATAGAAGGATCTGGAATAGTACCATCTTTAATTTCCTTCTTAATAAGTTCATCTTGCTCAATAATCTCTTCATCTGTTTGACGAAGAATTTTGCGGCGTAGATAATCTTGAGAGAAGTATTTTCCAACATGAGGTGCTGCAACTTCAACCATACTCAATCTCTCATTAAGGAGTTCTGCTTCTTTAAGTTCCGAGAAATGATTATCATACAAGAAGTCATATTGAATATGCTCTTCCATAATCTCCCAATCTTCGGGAGTAACAATATTTTTAAGAAGTAATTGAGTTCTCAACATATCATTAAACATATAAGAGAATCTCTTTCTCAATCTTGCAACAAACTTACTGAACTTAACTTCATCTCTTAGGATCTCAGAAGATCTCCCCAAGTTAAATCCACCTTCTCCATCCATTCTTGACGGGGGAACATTAAGTGAACGGTAGAGTTTCTTTTTAAAGTATTCAATATCAGTAATTTCTCCAAGGTTTTGGCCTCCTGGCAACGTTGTGATTTCTGTTCCCCTTCCACCTTCCCTTCTTGGGAGCCAAAAATCCTCAAGCATGGACATGTATTTCTTGTCATCTCTAATTTCTCCAGTAGACGCATCATATACTAACTTGTTACGATAACGCATCATAACATCACGAAGATATTGTTCTGCCTTTACCTTAGGAAGATTACCAACATCAATATAGAAAATACGACGTTCTGGTGCTCTTGATAATCTGTAAATAACAAGACTATCCTCAATCATTCTAAGTTGATTGAGTGACTTAATTGCTTTATGAAGATATGAGAGTGTATTGCCTTTATTTCTATCAACAAGACCTGATGTACAATATGTGATAGAATCTTTAGTAAACTTTATACCACCATGACCACCCATAGATCCTGGGTTATTGGTAGGGTATGTCATCTTGGGATTATAGATGAAATACTCTTCAATCTCAGGGAATGCATAATCCATGGGATTGTCAGTATGCACATTAGAAAGACGTTGTTTGTCTTTAGGATCTTTCTTCTGCTGACGAACAAAACGCATTTTCATTGCGTCAATATATCTTAACTCCTGAATCCCTTCATGAGGATTCTTTAAATCAATTACTTTATTATAATATAATCTACCATCAATATACCAATTCCTATAGATTTCATGTGATTTTCTATCAAAATCTAAAAGTTCTAAAATAAACTTAAATTCTTTCCTAATCTTATCTTTTATACCATCACTAGCATTAAGGTTTGAAAGCTCAACTGATACTGGAGTATCATTAGTATCCGATACTACTGCTTCATTTACAATATCTTCAATGGCACTATCACACTCTGGGTGAAGTGCCATTTCTCGATATCTTTTAATTAAATCAAATTCAGTTCTATAAACACCCTCAAGATCAATATAAGATCCAAAAAACCCACTACTTAAATAATGACTAACACCGTCTTCATTATTAGGAGGAACAGGTGAAACTACCCCAGGACTTACTGGGGCATCATCTTCAATCGAAAATCCAAACAGCTTGGCCATAATTTATTATACTAACCGGATACCTTTGTAGTATTTAGGGAATCAAATTAGGCGTTATCTTTGGTATATGCCCCAGGCTCCCAGTACTGAACCTGGAATTCAACTGTATACTCTTCAATTGCATCTGAACTATCATAAGAAAGATCAATTGCAGAAATACTTGTTGGAAAAATATCAAAGAAAGTGTAAGTTTTTAATGGAGTAATTGCACTTCCACTGAGAGCATCACTATTACTATCAGATCCCATTCCCTTATCAGCACCTCGTCCAAGTTGATGAACAAGTGCATAAGTCATATAAGAAGATGGATTAGTTGCACCAGTAGCATTACTATTTTTACTCATACCCTCTATCCACTTTTCAAATGCATCACGAATTAAGAAATTCTCATCATTAATAATAGTGGTTGACCAGACATCATAAGTTCTGTCTCCAGCAACTTTTAAAATACGACCTCTGAAAGGGATATCAATTGGGGCAATATTGGAAGCAGGCAATTGTGCTGCTTTACATAAAAACTTAAAGCTATCTGCTTCTTGATTTTCTCCGGTTCTCCAGGTATTATTACCTGCAGCTTCTGGAAACGAGGGAATTTCTACCTCGAATAAATTGGGTCTTGCACCGCCTCCGGCAAGTTTTGATTTGAAAGCGGTGATTGTTCTAAGCGTTGACATTTAATGGTTCCTCCTATGTAAGTTATATTGAATTAAATGAATTAAGTGTTACCAGCTACTTCTTCAAAGCTAACACCAGTACGTGTAGCAACGAAGGATAGTGTGATATAGTTGATCGATTTCGCAGGCTTAAGGAAAATATCCGCCCTAAATTCATTGTTATCAATCACTTCAGGAGTATTGTTAGTCTCATCGCAAATAACCAAGAAATCATAAACTCCTCGCTTAGCTTGAACATCCCGTAGGTAAGGTTCAACAATGTTAACGAAGTTAGCCCTTGTTGTTTGATCATTAAGTTCAAATAGTTGTGATTGAGCAGTTCTTTGAAGAGCTTGCTCAACTGTAAGGAACAATCTCCGAACATTAATTCTATCAAATGCTGATGGATAAGCAAGACCCGTCTTATCACCAAAGAGAAGAACACCAGCGCCGGGTTGATTTATAATAGAGTTAACTCTTGCAGTATAAAGAAGATCTCTTTGTGCTTTAGATGGATTATATGCAAGTTTTACTGCATTGTTAAGAGTACCTCTTTGCAATCCTGCTGGCGAGAACCATGGGAAAGCATTAATATTAGTCCTTGTCATCAATCCACCAATATCTCCATTACATGGGATGTAACGGAACTTGTTATTAAAACGATCATAAGTGTACTTATAACCACTATCAAATATTGCATACGAAGATGAAGTAAGAGCACTAAAGAATCTAATAACATTCGTTGTTTGTGTTGTTGTATTTGTTAAATCAACAACATTTGGTCTATGTGGTGAAATACAAGCTACACAATCCTTTCTACTCTCAGCAATAGCAATACACTTGTTTGCTTTTGCTTGAGAATCTGATTCAACTGATAAACCAGGACCTTGTAGTACATAATCAACTTCGACTTCATCTTTATTGGCAAAGAGTTCATATGAAGTAATTAAATCACCCAATTCTGCCTTCATTCCCTTTGCGTTGAGTCCAATCGCACCTGTTCCACCTGAATAATCAGTACCACCTTTAAGAGTGTATGTTACATTTCCAAGAGCACTAAACGTTACATCCTGTGCATCTTGACCCCACACACCTTCTGCAGTTGTTTCTGGTGTATATGAAGTCGAGAATCCAGTTGCTGTAGGTGTCGTACTCCACTGAGAATCACTTGCTTGAGATGCGTTATATCCTGCGTAAATATACTTGGAAGCATCAGCAAGATAATCTTTATACCAAATTCTCTGTGGTGAATTAACTTGAGAAATAGTATCTGCTGCTTTAGATATACTTAAGTGCTTCTCAAGCATATTTCCTTGAATACCTGTTACAGTACCAGTATCATCAACAATGGCAAAATGCATTGCATCATTCTTACCATTTCTAGCAGCTACATAAGTATTTGTTCTTGGTTTTGGTGCAATAGTTTTCCAATAAACTGTTGAATTCATTAATCCAAGAGTTTGTTGATCATACCAATCCTTAATATTTCCTGCAGTAAGTCCTGTGGCAGTTGATACTCCAGAATTATTAACAAAAAATACAGTATCATCATTTTCAAACGAAGATACAGAATTTCCCTGCGCATAATCAATACCAGTTTCTGTTCCTGCAGAAGATACTCTAGAAAGTACTTTTACATCAACTGTACTATTTCCATTAGTAGCGTCTGTAGTTATTCCAGTAACAATACCTTTTAAATAACCATTAAATAAAGCAGTGGTTCCAACACCAGCAATTGGTGTAGTGGTAATAGCAGTCGTTACTCCATACCCAATTGAAGCATAACGTGAGGGATTAGTAGTTGCAATACCAATAGTTTGATCTGCAAAATCATCAATCGCGCAGATCTTAAGATTATTTGCCCAAGATCCTGGGTTCTTTGCTGCATAAGTATAATTTACAGATTCTCCAGACCAACTATTTTGGTAATTATCATAGTTCTTAATCTTTGTAGCTTGTCCAGATTCAGACCCAACTCCAGCATTTGCATTATTAATTTTACTACCATCAGTTCTTACAACCTTAAGGACTCCTCCATAAGAAAGAAAAGCAGAAGCAGTCATCCAATACTCATACTGAGCATCTGTGGAGATTGGTTTGCCAAATGTGTTGATTAATTGCTGCTCAGTTTGGATATTAGTAGCTTCATCTACTGGACCAATTTCAAAAGGACCCGCAATTGCACCAATATTATCCAATACATTATCTGCTCTCCCGACTGTTAAATCAACTTCCCGTGTAATTACACCAGGAGATAATTGAGGAGTCGCCATTTTTTTCTCCGTAATTCTCAGTTTATCTAAAAATTATTTATTGTTTTGAAGGTTTACATATAGTCCCACATGTAATTCATACCACCACCTTTGTCTCCATACTCATCGGTGAACCATCTATCTCCATCTTCATCTACAAAACTATCATCATTCATTCCATCATCCATGAAACCAAAAGGTGCCATATCCTGTTCTATTTGATTTTTCTGTTCTTCATATAATCTCTTCCTTACATCTTGATCAGTAAGTTCTTTAAAGTAATCTTGTGCTACTAACCATGCATATATTACAAGACACATAGCAAGATCATCATTACATCCCTCTTCTGCTTCAAATGAATTATGCTTTTGAATAAATGTCGTCAATTCACTCATGATATCATAATCACTAAAAAGAAGTTTATTCTCTTCAATCATTGTCTTTAAATTAAGACATCCAACCTTTTTAACAGTCTTGGACATCTTTACTCCAAGTTGGGTTTTTTTACCTGAAAAACCTTGCCCCACAATTTGCCCCGCTCTGCCCCTCATAGAGCACATAAGCAAATTTTGATACTCCAGATCATATTGAAGTATTGAAGCAACCTGGTCCCCAACGTCGTTGACCTCACAGAGTATAAATGCCTCATTATAACTCTTTGCAACTTCGTATATTACACTTGGAAATAGCATTGGTTTAATTTCACTATTTCTATATTTGGCAACAACTTGATGAGGAAATTGTGTGATATCTACAACAACAAATGCAGAGTAATCTTTTCCAACCCCTCGTGCCACATCAACTGTGACAACATAATCATGATCTTCTATAGGATCATCGTATACATCAAATCCAGCATTTCTCTTTTTTGGATTATCATAAACAAGTGTCCTTAATTTACTTGGTGCAATAAGGGTATCTACAGAACCAAGAAATTCGCATTCAAACTCAACTTTAAATTGAGCATCAGAAGTATTAGCAATAGTTTGCTCTTTCCATTTAGCATCCCTACCAGGTACTTCTGACCAATGAACTTCCGTGGGTATATATTCGTTTTTACCTCTTTCCGCATCATGCCACATACGGTAGAAATGATTCATACCATGTGGTGTAGATACTATGATGACTTTTGTGCTTTGACCAGAAGAAATAGTAGGATAAACAGAGGCAAAGAATTGGTCAGCAATGTGATTCGGGATGAAAGCGAACTCGTCGAGAAAGATGACATTATAGGAACCGCCTCGGACAGCACTCGCAGATGTAGAAGCTGCCAATATCTTACTGCCATTCTCTAACTCCAAAGAACCTTTATTCCAAGATAAAATACCTTGTTGCATCCATTTAGGTAAGTTCTCATATGCAAGTTGCAATCTTCCAAGCAAATCTCTAGCAGTAGATGCTTTGTTTGCTAGAATTGCAATATTTACATTATCATTAAAAACTGCATAATGTAACAAATATGAAACCACAGTAGTTGACTTACCAGTCTGTCGTGGCATCTTACATATATTAAATCTATTCCCATGAAAATTTTCAATCAACTTCTTTTGAAATGGATACATGTTAAAAGGAACAAGACCCTCATCCAAAGAAACAATCTGTATATAATTCTGCGTAAAATAAACAGGATCTTCTTTACACCTAACAAATTCAAAAACTTGATCTTGTGTAAATTCAATCTGGGTATTAGCTTTCTTTAGATTTGGATTACCAAGATAAATGTCATCAATTAAAGGCATAATACAATCTCCTACATCATTTTTATATAGTGAGTGGTATATCTAATGTTTTAGAAGAATCCAGTTTAATATTTCCCGAAATAGAAATCCTATCTTCATCACAATTATAAAAAGGATATACTTGATGATGGAGACGTGAAGGAAAAAATAGTATTCTCCCCTCATCCTTTCCACTTAAACCATATCTCTTCATTCTAAATCTACCAAATATATCTAAGTAGTGAAATTCAAACATACTATTTACTGGCATATTAGTACCTTTGGAATTGGGTAAATTAATTTGATCCTCAATATCAAAAGGAATCTTCATCCATATAACAAAACTATAAACCCCACCATGATTATGAAGAGGATTAAACTCATGCTTCTTTTGATAATTTACCCAAAAACTATCCAAACAAAATGGATGTGACTTAGTAGTTGGAATATCCCCTGCAATATTACCAAAGGCTTTCTGATGCTCATTCAACAAGACACCTAATACATTACTACTAAACCATCCATCCTTATCTTCAAGTGTATAACTTTCACTTATATTACCAGCAAGTTTGGATCTCTCATCTCCTTTCTTATTATCAATACATTTCCACAGATAATCCATCTGGTTTGAATCCAATCTTGATTCAATCCATCCAACATTATCAGGATTAACAACTATCACTTCATTCATAATACAATCTCCTACATCATTTCACCAAATAGATGTTTTTCTGTTTTATTTAACATAAATTTTTTATCGTGTTCTATAGTTCTCCTTGTCATATCCAATATTTTTTGCAAATTTTCTGCTTTTTTCTTTAACTCCTCTATTTCTTTGTTACTTTCGTCCTCCCGTTTGGAGGAGTGGTTCTCCTGGGTCATAGTCCGATACTTGGTAATTCCAGAGTCTAGCTCCAGGATAGACTTTCCTTATCTGATCCTGTACTTCTCTGCGTGATGGGATTTTGATTTGGGGGAAGAACATTTGTATCTGATAATTCTTTCCTCGCCAAGCCAAATAAACATGTACTATATTTCCTGTTTTATTCCAACTTGGAATTCTTTTTGCTTCATGAATTCCATTTGTGCAAGCACATGGTTGTGCTCCACAACTAGGACACTTAGCACCATCCTTTATTGGTTGTGGTCTTATAATATCAATAATATGCGTAAAGGTATTTCCATCCGCATCTTCAACTGTCAGATTTTCTCTATAAAATCTTTTAAATGATTTCATCAATTTTTGATAAGTATCCCTTAATATTTATTAAAATACCTATCTATAGCCCATAAAATGATTTCACAATTAACCATCCAATGCTACAGTAAGACCAAGAGACATTCCTGGTAGAGACTGCCAAGTAGTTCCATCATAAAACTCCATCTTTTTACTGGTGGTATTAAAGATCATAGCACCTTCAGTAACAGTAAGAGCATCTCTTTGTGTAGTAGTCAATACTGGAGGATAAAATGCACCAGTAGTTCCAACTGATTTCATTGCTGGTGCAAAAATTTCACCAGTATTGGCATCTAAAGTAATTCCGGTGCCAACATTTACTTTATTAGTATTTCCATCAATTGTAACTGAGGAAGAACCAACGGTAAGAACACCAACAATTCGTGCATCACCATGAACAAAAAGACTTGTTCCAGATGCACCAACAGCGCCAACAGTTAATGTATGAGTAGCACTTGTAGTTCCAACACCAGCATTAGAAAGTGTATGAATACCAGTAGCATTAATACTCCATAAATCTTTCTGTCCTGGAAGGTTGGTAAGTTCTGATCCATCTCCTACAAATTTCGTTGCAGTTATAACACCAGTAACATTAATACCTGAATTACTTGCAGTAATAATACCAGCACCACATTTTAATGTTGCAACAGTTGTAATACCAGATACATCTAAAGAAGTAGCAGTTGCAATACCAAGAGAAGAGGTTTGTTCGGTAAGAGATGTTAAATATTCAATTCCATTTCTTGTTGCTGGATAAACTCTATCATTATCACTATAAGTTTCTCTAGCAGAAGTAAGATATTGATAAGTAGTAACACCTCCTAATAACTGACCATTAGTTATTGAAGAGAAATCAGTTCCACCTTTATAAATTACAAACCAAGCACCCTGAACTATACTAAAAATTGCAATTTTTGCATTATCACTTTCATGTAAAAAATAATAATAATTTGTATCATCTTGATAAAATCTTGCTGACCCCGCACCTATTGTACCAGCTCCCAAATAATATCCTGTAGATTGTCTCTCATAAGTTCCATCAAATGTACTCCCAGACGCACTTAAAATTAATTTTGAATAATCTGTTTCAAATTTACCGCCTAGATTAAGAAGAGGTGCCAAAGAAATTGATGATCCAGAACCAGCAATTACATTATTAATACCAGTAATTTCTTTTTTAGTAGGATCAAAGGTGATTGACCCAGAACCAACAGTAAGAATACCAGTTACCCTAGCATCACCTTCAATCCAAAGCTTTGTGGCAGTTATAACACCAGTAACATTAATACCCGAATCACTTGCAGTAATAATACCAGCACCTACATGAAGTGATGGAGTAGTTACAATACCAGCACTAACACTAACTCCAACTGTATCAACAATTATTCCTGCCTGGAAGGTGCTAATACCAGTTGAATCTACATGTTTTACATCATCATATGTAATAGTTCCCGCAACAGAAACATTTCCAGTAGCATGAATATCACCACCAACGATTAATGTATAAGAAGAACTTGCTGTTGTTCCAATTCCTACACTTTTAGTAGTATGAATACCAACCGAATCAGTAGTCCATGTTCCTGCAGCACCTACACTACTACTTCCAAGAGCCGTACTTGCAATTCCTACCCAATGAGTACCAGAAGTTCCACCACCATATATTAATAAATCGCCTGTTGTAATTCCAGCAATATTAACATCATCAAGATCCTTAACAAATCCAGCACCACCTCCACCAATTGTATATAATTGCTGCTCAACTCTATTAACAAATAACCGATAATTTGCTGCTAAATCTTTAAGGGTAGCAAACTGCTGATCAGTAGGTGTAAGAGGATCATTTCCTTGCTTAAGATTTGGATCTGGAGTTAAAGGGCGATCATTATATATTTCAGTTAAATGTTGTTGAGTTCCTTTTAAATCCTCAACAATTTTATAAAGCTCTATAATATTAAGTCCTTGCTCTTCTCTCTTTTCATCTAACTTAGATAAACCTTTCTTTAAATCCCTTATAGGATCATCATAATATTTGGGTTGAGGAAGATTAGCAATCTCTTCTTTTAATCCTTCAAAATAAGTCTTGAGAGTTTTATTTGATTCATAATTTTTATTATAAGATTCTGTAATCTGCTGTTCAATCTTTTGCTTAGCTTCATTCAGTTTACTTAAAATACTCTTTTTTAATCTCCTATCATCATCTTTAAATTGATCTTTATGTTCCCAAATTTTTATAGCAGTTTCTTTTAATTCCTCATATATCTTATCTTTTGTTTCTTTAAGATCTTCTCTTATCTTATTAACTTCTCCTCTACGTTCAAAATCTTTAGTATCAAGACTTTCTGATAGAGTATCGATATCAGAATCAAACTTAGTTTTAAGATCTAATATGTGATCATTAAGTTTAATAAAATCATCATCAATTACACTAAAAGTTTTACCAATCCAAGTAAAATCAGGAACTTCATTAACTTCATTAACCCATTTGGGGAATATAGGAATTTCACTTCTTACTCTTTCAACTTCTTCACGAATTTTTTTAAGATCTGTTAGATAAACTTCCGGTTCAGGAAGTTCATCAATATTTTGATTTGTAAGATCTAATTTATGTTCAATACTTTTAATCTGTTCATCATAATATTTTACTTCAGGAAGATCTTTAATCTCCTCCCTTACTAAATCAATTTGTTCACATATTGCTTCTACTTCTCTATCATATTCCTTTATCTCAGGAATCTCAGGAATACTCTCTTTAATCTGCTCAACATAGGCAGAAAGTTTTTCTAATTCTTCATCATAATACTTAATTTCAGGAATATTAGGTATATCCCTTCTTACGTCATTAATAAGACGTATTACTTCTGTAAGATCCTCTGCTTCTACAGGTTCTTCTATTGTCTCTTCTACAATATCTTCTTCTTGCTTTTCAACAAACTCCTCAACTGAAGGTAAATCTTCTTTTATAAACTCATCCGCTGATGGTAATTCACTTAAATCTTCAGTGAAATCATTGATCGACGGTAGCTGGTCGTTTGACATGGTATGAGTAAATTAAATACTTTGGGATTTCTCTCCCTTTTTTATTTATTATCTTTAGGTAGTCCGGACTTTATAATTTTTGCAAGATCTGCTGTGGATCCTACAAAAAGTGCATTATTAACAGTTGATGGTCCTTTTTGTTTTGTCTCTTCTTCAACATCCTTTAATTTTTTCTGAAGATCCATTAACTTATCAGTGGCATCAGAAACACTCTTAATTAATTGTCCAGCAACTTCATAAGCTCTAGGCATTTCACTTTCTTGTGCCAATTCAAGAATTCCATTAATTGCTTCTTGACCTTTTTCAATTATAGAATATAAATTTCCTCTTGTATATTCATAATCTTTGGTAATATCATCTTGAGTAAGTCTATCTGGTTTTTCTCTATCTACACCAACAACAACTTCACTTTCATCTACCGAAATTTCAGTAGGAGTAATATTAAAAGTTTCATCCAATTTTTTTGTCATCTTCATGTAATTTAATCCCAACTACCATCAAATCCAAAATCATCTCCAGTCTCAATTAAAACATTATCAGCAGCAGTTATCTTACCAACATTAGCACCAGCAACATGACCAACTGCTGTAGTACCATCTTGTCCTCGAAGAACTGTAAGTTTATTTCCAGTCTTCTTATCAACATACAGCTCTTCATTATCAATTACAATATATGTATTTTCTGGAATATTAGTGGCATCATTAACTTCAATATAAGCATCTGCCAAACTTATATCATTAGTAAGATTGGTCGCAATATCTCCATCATAATTCTTAGTTGCTCTTGGAGTAACAGAATATGTAAGATCTCTTCCTCCAGTTCTAGAATCTGCGCTGGAAGAATCTGCAGCAATATACCCAATAGAAACCTTCTTGATAATATCCGAACTGGCAGAAGATACAGGTCCAAACAGATAAGTCTTTGCTGTAAATCTTAATGAATATAATAAAACTCTTCTAGTGCTAAAATCACCCTCATAATCATCAGTCATAGTAATATTATCTAAAATCACAGGAATATCTCTTTTCTCTCCAAGTGATTCTACAAGATCAACTGTTACGCTATATGCTGGTTGAAAATAAGGTACTATTTGTTCTACAATTTGTAAAGCATCGTCATTTAACTTACACATAATAGCAAGTTCAAATTGCATATTATATGGAACCGGCATATATGTCTTTTTCTCTACCGATTTATCAGCGCTTTCTCCAGCAAGAAAAGTTTGAGTAGTTGTTACTTTTCTACTAGGATCATATGTCATCCCAACAAATTCAAATGACATTCTTGGTAATGTTATTTGAACAGATTTATTTAAATTGGGAGATTGTTCAAGTCTTGCTAAAAACTTTTGAGTAGGACCATATGCAAGAGGTACTTTAATCACACTATTAGTGTCACCAGCACTATCAGTATGCTTGATAGTTATCCCATTAAATAACGTACCAAAGGAAATAATAGTTTTTCTTAATATTTCGTGATAAAAATACTCAAACATTATACGATACTTTTATTAGCTCTATTTATGATCACGGAGTTCCAAACGGATTACCCTCAGAAAAATCTAATATTGCATCTGCTGCTGTCTCAATATTATCATTATCTGCGAATGGAGTCACAATATCATCTGTATTATAAATTCTAAGTTTTCTAGATGCACCACTTTCTGATCCAGTAAGTGTTTCCCCAACTACAAATGATCCTGAAACTATTTTAACCGTTAGTACAGAAGTTGAAGTATCCCAACTATTAACAAGTGCTGTTACACCACTACTAGATCCAGTAACAGTTTCATTAAGAATATAATCACCACTACTAGAAGTGTCTGGTGAAGAAAGTGTTATAGTAGGTGCGGGACTACTAGTTCCAAGTATATATCCATGTCCAGCGTCTACTATTCTAATTGACGTAACTATACCAGCAGGACTGATAATTGCAGTACCCTTTGCTGTATGTATTCCAACAGCTATATCAACATAATTCTTATCAGCAGCCGAATTACCAATTGATATTGTTGGTGGAGCAAGATATCCTCCCCCACCATAAGTAATTCCGATACCAGTAACAATACCCGAATTAGCAATACCAAATTCAAAGTTTGTTGTAGCAACACCAACATTAATTGCTACTTTACTCATGAAAATTGAACCCACTCCAATTGAGGATACATAAGTATCTGTCTGAATAAAGTTACCAGTCAAAGCAGTACCATAAACATCACTATGACCAATAGCCAACCTAACCCTATCACCAACAATAATATTTGTTGTCCCAATACCTGTAATAATATCTGATCCAATACCTAATATTCCTTGAGTTTGAACAGAAGTTAGTCGCATATGGCAAGTACCTAATGCCCTAAACGCCTCATCTGCTCCACCAGGAGAGTCGATAGTTATAGTGGGAGTATCTTTATAACCATATCCACTATTTCCTATAGAAATTGAAGTTAGAGTACCACCAATAGAAATAGTTGCTGTAGCTGTAGCTCTTACTTGTGCAGTAGATCCTGAGAAAGAAAGAAGTGGTGCTACTGTATAACCAGCACCAATAGTTGCTCCTGTACCAGTAGCCCAAGGATCAGAAACATTAAATGAAACTGCAGTAACAATGCCTGTTATAGGATGAATAGTTACAATACCAACTGCAGCAACTGTTGGAACTTCTTTACCATATACTCCACCATTAGTCGTAATTGCCACAGTAGGTGCTGTAGTATATGCTCTACCAGTAGTGCTAAACGCTATAGATGATGGATTAAGAGAAGAACCTGTTAATTCTATAGTTGCAGCAGCTCCTGAAGCAACAGGTGCTGAAAATGTTATCGTTGGAACACTTGTATAGAATTTACCTTCAGATCCAATAGCAACACTCTTTACTGTTCCTCCAGTAAGAGAATAAGTATCTAATGTTGCTGTTGCAGTCGCAACATTTCCAGTTCCTGTAGGTAAAGCAAATGTAATTCTTGGAGCTCTCTTATAAAATACTCCTCCAGTTGTCCCTCCTGGATATAAGTATTCTACAGCACCCGTATCGATAGTTGCAGCAATAACACTTACCCCTGCTCCAATTGGACTCTTAATAGTAGCAGTTGCTGCAGCACCTACATGTGTGGGAGTCTCAAAGGTTACTGTAGGTGCCGTCACATACCCTCCACCTGCTGCGGAAATCGTTACAATACCAACTGCACCAGTTGATGCAATACCAACCGTTGCTGCCGCTCCTACGCCTGTGTTATGGACAAATGCAATACCAGGAGCAACAGTATATCCAATACCAGGATTTCTTAATTCAACACCCTGAACTTTATTAACCTTGACTCCATCACAATCAATAATACTATCGATTAAAGTTGCAATTCCTACTGCATCCGTTCCTCCAGATGGTGCTGAGGAAATAGCAACTCTTGGTGCTGTAGTATAGTTATATCCTCTATTTTCTATAGTAATAAACCTTACTGCGTTATTAACCACGCCAGTATATGCAGTGGCAGTAGAAGCAGTTCCTACCATAGCAAGAGATTGAATGTAACCTTTATCAACTACATTATCATCAATATCTGCAATACCAACATCAACCACCTCATCTTCATATCTAAAGAGTTCACATCTTAATTCATAAACATAATTCTTTTGAAGCTGATAGAAAGGTTTTTCATGCTCTACAAATTTAATTTCAAATAAGCGATCTCCTAATGGAAACCAAATTAAATCTCCTTCTTTTGGTCGAGTTGCTAATTCTATATTAGGTATATTCTTAATAAGAGGTGTTATATAACTTTCATATCTTTCTTGGGAAATAACTAGAACAAGATCATCAAGATCTTGAATTCCAAATTTAGACATGATGGTTCCCAAACCTTCATATCCTTCATAATTATCTACATATGCTTCCAAAGGATAAGCATCAGTAAATTTAGACTCAATTACTTCTCTTATTATTGTATTTTTGGTTATATATTGTCTAGGTATATAATATATTTCTACACCATATATACGTAGTTGTTCATTCACCAAATCTTGAATAAGATTCTGTTCTGTTGTTGACCCTTGTTGAAAATATGGATTAAGTACCATAGCACTAACCTATCATATCTAAAGGTGGAAGTTCATAAGTGCTAGACATTTTCTCCCTAATTCTTTCTATTTCTTTTTCACCATCATCATATATTTGTCTTCCATTTAATTCTACACCACCAGGAAGTTTTACTCCACCAAATTTAATTAAATTTTGACCCCATTGTCTTTTTAACAATGCAGTAAAATAAAGTTTTAAGAAAGAATCATTCCAAACCCTTGAAAAATCATTTGGATCAAGAAGTCTGTAACAATCCATAATAATATAATCATTCTTTGACATACTTCCCCAATCAATATCAAGATATAATCTATCCATTCTTTGATTAAATCTTATTTGTTTTTGAGTTGTTAATAAAAATTCAATATCTTCAAGGTAAGTTTTCACCATTGCATATGTTAAAATTTCAGTAGATCCCCAATAGTAAATATCATTAAGGAATAACTGATATTTAACACTAAACATATTATTAGTAACAGTATTAGTTCCATCAAAATGAAATATCTTTGTCACTCCAATAACTGAAGGAGGGACTTGTAGATAATTACTATTTTCTTCCCAATCAAAATTTACTGTTGATCCATCAATAGTTGCACTAGCAGTTGTTGTAGTTATTCCTGCAGTATTGCCGCCACCTCTTGCTCTTCCTCTATCAATATCGTCTTGTGTAATTTTATATTTTAAAAATGTTTGAGCTACTCCATCAAAGTGCCTCTCATGGAAATATTGAAGAGCATCATCTAAAAGATCTCCTACTTGCTCCTCAGCAACATTAATTTCCAAGACAGGAGCACCCAGTTGCCTCTTAGCATACTCAATTAATTCGGATCTAGTACTAGGCTGCGACATCTATTTAGTATATTTAAATTATTTATGGTGCTGAAGCAATTCCTGCATTAACAAGAACATTTCCTGAAGCTATAGTATATACAGTAGAACCAGAACTCACCAAAATATTATGAACATATCTACCTTCCGATAAATTTCTAGTTATAGCAGGTTGTAAAGTTAGATCAAATTTTCCTCCCGCAGCACTTGTAAATCCAACAGTAAAAGTTGCTTCAGCACCTATAGTTGCTCCAACAGCAACACTTTTTGCCATTTGTGCCGATCCACTCCAACTTGAAAAATCAAAAGCAGTACCACTTGGATTTGTAATAGTAAAAGAATCTTTAAAATTTGCTCCAGTATTAATTACTAAATTAACACCTTGAGAAGTTCCTGCATTAGGATCAAATTTAAATGAATGACTTGCCATTAGATACTCCTCTCCGCTAATCCTTTAAGTAAAGATTTAATTTCATTTAACTCTGTTTTAATAGAATCAAAATCATTCTCTAGATCTTCAATTCTGTCACTTTCCTTTTCTTGAAATTTCTTTCTAGAAAGATATGAATCATACTCTAATTTATTATCATTAATAATAGCTTTTGTGCTAGAATCTCTAAAAAGAGAACTATTTCCCTCAACTGGAATTAAATTTCTTTTCATTTTATGCAAGTGCAATAACCCTTAGATCTTGAATAATTGGCACAACCGATTGACTTGTAGATGTCATAACTAATTTAATTCTAGCAACTTTAAATGATGGTAATTCATCAATTGTCCACTCATACTCCCTAAACGATCTAGGTCCAGGTACATAATCATAAAAATCATTTTTCGCTATAAGAGTATCAGGAGATCCTGTATTCTTAGAAGAATCAATTACTCTCCCATCCGTAAGATTTGAATATCCAGGGAATGGAGTGAAACTAACATCACCATCTACACTATTATGAATTTGATAGAATGCTCTAATATCATTCTCCTCACTAATAGATGCAGTAAGCATTACCTTTATAGCAGTTGCTGAATTTGTTAAAACAACAGGTCGTGAAACATAAAAACACTTGTTTGGATCATCCGCAATAGTATTTGCTCTCTCATCATTTACATAATCAGTTATAGGTCTATTTACTCTATTTGAAGTAAATATAACATTTGTTCTTGTAAGATCAATTTGTGGAGAAAGTTTTGAATCAGAACTTATTAAATTCATATTCATAGTAAAAGACTTTTTCCCCGGAAGAGTAGTAAGTCTAGCATCTTCATTTACTTTAGAAGCAACTATTCTTGGAGAAGAAAAATAATTAAGAGCATTTAAAGTAACTGGTTGGAAACCTTTATCAACATAAGGAGATTCAGTTCCATCAATACTCTTACCAGAAATTGTTCTTACTGAAGAAGATAGTGTTGTAAATACAGGAGTAATCGCCACTATCTCTGGAGTTATAATTTCAAAGGGAACATTATAAGTTGCCTTAACATTAGACCCTCCAAAAGATCCAGTTTCATTAAAACGAAGACTGGGCCAACCAACACTTCCAGTTCTATCTGTTATATTAGTTCCTGAAGAATCATCAACTTTTAAGTAGAAATAATCAAGTCCTATTTGCTCATCAATACTCCCTTCATTTAAATCATGAGTCTTATTAATTCTCAGAAGAGATATCCCATTCATTTCATACTTATGAACTCTTTGTCCATTCGTATACGCAAAGGCCTTTGTTCCATCAATTTCTCTTGTAACTCCAGTCAACTCATTTGAAGCATGTCCAGTATAGCTAATAATTTCATTTCCAATTTTAATATATCCAGGATTAGTGGCTCCAACAGCAACATTTTCAAATTCTGTAAAGTTTGCAGTACTTGCAAGAGAAATATTTCCCGTACTAGAAGCAGAATAATCTGTATTTATCTCTGTTGGTGAAATATTACCCTGTGCATTTGATACAGTAACCTTATTAACATCTGAATGCATTCCATGATTTCTCATATCTATTTTAAAATGCAATCCATCATGCACTTCTTCTACAGGTTGTGTTATAATAACACCACCAGAATATGCACTATTAAGAGTAGTAGTAAGACCAGCAGAATTTACATATGTTAATGTATATCCTGCACCAACTGTAAACGTTCCTTGAACATTACCACATCTAAGTTGATTAAAACCATCAATTTGAGTAACACTTAATTTAAGATCTCTTCCTACAGAAGCAATGCCAATTGATGATACTGTTAAATAATCTCCAACACTATATCCTGTTCCTCCATCTGCTACAGTGGCTGCTACTGCAACACCACCACTAATTGTTATATTAGCAGTTCCATTTTTCCCATCTCCTCTAACATTAGTTAATGTTAGATTAGAATAGGTGGTTGCTCCAGAACTTGGAGTATATCCAATACCAGCATTTGTAATCTGCAGAGTCTTAGCAGTACCAGCAGCACCTATATAAGTTCCAGTTGCACCAGATTTTAATTGAGTAATTGTATTACCATATTCTAAACCAGAATCTTGTACTGTTGTTCCAATTCCAATTTGGATAGTTTTTGAATCCAAAGAAAAAGGATTTGTCCTAAGAAGAGAAATATCAGTAGGTAATGGTGGATTAAAGAACTGAACAGATCCTTGAGTTTCAT
>VTLG01007057.1_pt1 | contig 26984 bp, 32 predicted proteins | sample 4694571 | NCBI WGS metagenome assembly VTLG01 (sample SAMN12604809, study PRJNA352737) | marine metagenome | biome: ENVO:00000447; feature: ENVO:00000209|ENVO:00000569|ENVO:01000036; material: ENVO:00002151; isolation source: viral sequences binned using virsorter ...
CATTGCAGAACTTACCCTCAAGCATTATCAGATTCAGTCAGACTTGGACAACATCTTGCATATCAGTTCTGTTCCTTTACTTGCTGTCTTTGGTTATCCAAATGCAGATGAGATAACAACTGGCCCTAGTGAAGCAATATCATTGCCCCCAGAATCACGAATGGAATATATCAGCCCATCAGGTGATAGCTATGACAGCCAATTTAAAAGGCTTGATGATATTAAGGATCAGATAAATACCTTGTCACTAGCAGCGGTTCTGGGTCAGAAGTTGGTTGGTGAGACTGCTGAGGCCAAGCAAATAGACCGATCTCAGAATGACAGCACAATGATGGTTGTTGCTCAACAGATGCAAGATTTAATTGATAATTGCTTGAAATTTCATAGTGCATATCTTAACGAACCTAATGCTGGCAGTTCTTTTGTTAATAGAGATTTTGTTTCTGCAAGACTACAGCCGCAAGAGATTCAATCATTACTTCAATTGTTTACTGCTGGAACAATTAGTCAGGAGACATTATTAAATCAACTATCAGCTGGAGAAATACTTGGTGATGACTTTGACGTTGAAGATGAAATCGAAACCACACAGAACGGAGGTTTGACGGAGAGAGAAGAACCAGATGCCCCAGCGGAGGAGCCAGCGGACGCAGAGGACGAATGATAAATGTCCACTCCAGAGGTATTTTTTAGAGAAACTATTGATTTAGGTAGGTATAGCAATTCTGTTTCTAGAAAATTTGTCTCAACTTATAACGATATTATTGTCGCATCTGCAAAAAAACTAAGACAGATTGATTTAAGACAACAAGCAGCGGCAGAAGGGGTGATTGTAGCACCACAAACTAGAAAAAGGCTTAGAGCTATCATTGCTCAGTCAAAAACAAATTTGAATACATGGGCAAAGACTACAACTAAAGAAATGACACAGGAGTTGCAGGGCTTGGCACTCTTACAGACTGATTTTATAAAAAATGAACTGCAAAAAGTAACGGCATCAGGTGATATTCCTATCAATAGTGTTGCTGTCAGTCCAAAATATGCAGAATCCTTTGTTACTACTGATCCAACACAGGTCAATATTTTTACCAGTAAACAATTTACAGAAGATGATTTTATTAAGTTTGGTGCTGGTAAGTTTGAACTCACTGCTAGGCAAGGAGCAGCGATTACATTACCTAATGGCCAAACAGTCGAGAAAGCATTTAGAGGAATAGCAGAACGTCAGCAAGAGCAGTTAGCAAGACATATAAGGCAAGGTGTGTTCTCAGGTGAATCAACACAGCAGATCGCAAGACGAATGATAGGTAGGCTTGACTTTGGACAAAAAGGAAATGTAAGACAGATTGCAGCGGCTGGTGGTGAAGTAACAAAGCTTGCTAACTATCAGGTAAGAACTATTGTAAGAACATCAATAAATCAAGTACAGAATCAGGCAAGTCAAGCGGTATATGCAGCAAATAAAAAAGTCAGTCCTAAATATGAATATGTTGCAACACTGGATTCTCGAACAAGTGCTATATGTATGCGACTTGATGGACAAACATTTGCTTACAATAATGGCCCAACACCACCGCAACACTTCAACTGTCGATCTACTACTGTCCCTGTTGTGGACTTTAATGGTTTGCAAAAAAAATATCCTAACCTTGAAAAGCCGCCAGCAACACAGTTTGACACTAGACCATCAGCTACAGGCAGAGTGCCGCAGGGAACAACATACGGAAACTGGCTAGTTAAACAAGATAAAGACTTACAAATAAAAACTCTAGGCAGTGAAGGCAAGGTAAATTATTTTAAGAAACTAGCAAAGAGAGAAGGATCAGGACAGGCAGCTTTAAGAAAGATGATAAGAAATGATGGTAGTGAGAGAAGTTTGAAGGACTTGGAGAGATTGTATGGCAAGCCTAGTGCAATCAAAGCAAAACCAAAACCAAAACCAATTCCTACACCTACAAAGTCTTTAGCAACAGGCACATTTGGAACAGAAGAGGTAGATACTTTTACAAAACAATTTGGTGGATTAGAAAAATTTATTTCAACCAGTTTTGTTTCTCTTGAAAGTGTTGGAGGAAAAGTTGCTGCACATAGTAAAATGCGGAAGTTTTTAGAAAAAACAGATATGATGAATCACTTTAATATGGCTGTTGAGAAAAATAGATGGACAAAAAGCATGACAGATAAAATCCCACTTAGTGCATTTGAAAAACAATTAGCATCAACACAAAAAGCACTCAATAAATTTCCAGATACGGAGGATAATAGAAAAGCTAAAGGCTGGTTCAATATTATGAAAAGGAGTGTTGAATCTAAAGATAAAAACAAAATTAACAGAACTTTTATAGATGTTATGCAGCCTTGCTCTGGCTCTTTAGCTGGTTATACAACAACCCCATCATCTATTGTTAATACTGCACTTTTCCCAAAAGCAAAACCTGTTTTTAAAAAAGATATAAAGAAAATCTTGAAAGATTCAAAACAAAGTTTGAAAGATTATGCCTATAACGCTGCTGGCAATGTTGATTATGAACATCAATGGTTTGCCACTATGATTCACGAAATAGGTCATCAAGTTCATTTCAAAGGCACAGGGGCAGCCCCATTAGGCAGACAATTTAAAAAATTAGGAGGCAAAAGTACAATAAGTTACTACAGCGAAAAAGATAAATTTGAACTTTTTGCTGAGTCTTTTACATACTATGTTTTAGACCCTGATGGACTGTTAGAAGATGCTCCACGCTTATATAATTGGGTAGAAGAAACACTTGATTCAGCACTTAGTTACTTATGACAATTAGAGAGATCATTCAAATGACAAATGAGTTTCCAGAGGATAAAACAGTACCTTTGCGACTTAAAAAAGAAATAGAAAAATTTGAGGGAAAAGAAAAACAGTTTCTTTTGAGGTTAGTTGAAGGATTAATTGTTACTGCAAGAAATCCAAACGACATTAAAATTATTAGAGAGCAATTTCCATAATGCCACTTAAAAAAGGCAAATCACAAAAGACTATTTCTGGCAACATTCGTTTGCTAATGAAAGAAGGCAAGACATTAAAACAAGCACAGGCAATAGCTTTATCAACTGCTAAAAAACGTAAAAAGAAGTAAGATATATTCAGCTACTTATTTTCCTATGTACGGCACACCTAAGAAAACAAAGAAAATTAAGAAGGGAGGAAAAAAATAATGGGTTATCAGTTTACAGTTGAGGGTGAAGAGGTAAAGAAACCTAAAGAAGCAAAACAAACTGTCAAAACTAAAAAAGGAGTTAAGAAGAAATGAAAAAAGGATCTAGAGTAAGCTGGATGTATGGCGGTAAAAGAACTTTTGGTAAGGTTACTGGAAGTGGAGGAACAAGAGCAACTATTAAAGGCCCATCAGGAGGGGCTGTTACAAGAGTCGGGACTAAAGAAGATCCTATTGTCAGGATTGTATCTGAATCTACTGGTAATGCTGTACTAAAAAAAAGATCAGAGCTAAGAGCCGCACCTAAGAAGAAAAAATAATGGCTATTAAAAAAGGTGGTCATACCTTTGAAGGTCTTAATAAACCAATAAAAACTCCAAGCCATAAGTCTGGTAAAGCTGGTGCTGTTGTTGTCAAAATTAATGGAAGAGAAAAGCTTATTAGATTTGGTATGCAGGGTGCAAGCACTAAGCCACCAAGAAAAGGAGAATCTGACGCAGATAAGGCAAAAAGAAAGTCATTTAAGGATCGTCATGCCAAAAATATTGCAAGAGGCAAAGTAAGTGCGGCTTATTGGGCTGACAAAACCCGCTGGTAAGATATTATTATATTAATTATTGTTAAAATTTTTTATGTCTGAAGAACTAAACAGACCCAATGCAAACCCAGCAGAAGTTGAAGCACTAAGAGAAAGTGTAAGAAAGCTGGAGGCTAATAATAAAAAGTTGATGGATGATTATGTGAAAGCAAAAGAAACAGCAAAGGCTGTTCCTCCTGATGTAGATGTAAATGCTTTGATTGCTTTTAAGCAAAAGAAAGAACAAGAAGAGCTTGAGTCAAAAGGAAGATATGAAGAAGCTATAGCAAAACAAGCTCAACAGTTTAGAGATGCGGAAGCACAACAAAAGCAAAGAATCCAAGAGCTAGAACAGAAGCAGAGGCAGCTTGAAGTTGAAGCTCCAGCCGTAACAGCACTGGCTGATGTTGTACACGACCCTCAATATGTATTGTCTCGTATAAGCAAGGATCAGCTTGCTAGGGAAGCAGACGGTACAGTTGTTATTGTTGATGGTTATAACAGAACTCCTGTTAAAGAATGGGCCATGACAAAAATGCCTCAATGGGTACAGAAGAACCCAAGACCTCAAGGCGGTGGAGCTACAACTACAAAGGTTCAGACCGATACAGTTGCTGTTGGTGATAAGAACCCATTCTCAAAGGAAACATTCAACCTTACAGAGCAAGCTAGGTTATATAGAACAGATATTAATAAATATAATATGCTCAAAAACGCAGTTACAGGTTAGTATATAAATATCTAGTCGGCACTAGCTAGGGTTTGCACCCGAAAGTGAACATATCTTTTTAATTAACATGGCTACAGTCCGTAGTGATTTAATTATCCCAGAGGTGTTTACCCCCTACCTGATTGAAGCTACAACTCAAACTGATAGCTTTTTACAGAGTGGTGTGGTGCAACCTTTGGCCGAATTAAATCTATCTGCTGAAAGAGGCGGAGATTTCGTAAAAATACCAAGTTATTCAGCGAATTTATCAGGTGACTTTGAAGTTCTTACAGACTCAACATCACTAACACCAGCAAAAATCACAACTGGCGACCAAATTGCTGCAGTCTTACACAGAGGCCGAGCATTTTCCGCTAGAGATTTAGCAAGTTTAGCTGTAGGAAGCAGTGTTGATCCTATGGCTGCTATCGCACAAAAGATGGCTGCATACGTCAACAACCAGAAACAGAAGGATTTATATTCTTGCTTAACTGGTGCTTTTGGTTCAATCAATGCAAACTCAAGCAGTTCAGCTTTATTTGAATTAACTATTGACTCTGAGTCTGGTGATACACCAACAGCTTTAAGTCCTAGACACGTTGCAAAAGCTCAGTCATTACTTGGCGATCAAGGCGGCAAGCTTACAACAATCGCAATGCACAGTCGTGGTGTTGAAAGAAGAGCAGTTGATTTTGTTCTTGCTGGTGATGTCAATGGTGGCGGTGCAACAGCTTCTGGTGGTTCTATACAGAACGCATTTGGAAGTCCAACAGTTCCAACATTTATGGGATTGAGAGTTATCGTTTCTGATGATATTCCAACAACAGGGTCTGGAAGCTCCACAGAGTACAGCGTGTTCATGTTCCAGAATGGGGCCGTAGTGACTGGGGAACAAGCTCCAATCAGAACACAAACTGACAGAGATATACTTGCTTTAGAAGAAGCAATGGCAGTTGATCTGCATTACATATATCATCCCGTAGGTTTGAAATATGCTGTATCAACAGTTAACCCATCTAGATCAGTTTTAGAAACAGTAGGTTCTTGGTCGAAAACCTATGAGACAAAGAATATCGGGATAGTCAGGGCTACAGTTGTTAGCAATAACGACTAACTGAAATCTCTTGATATAACTAGGATTTTTTATCATGCCATCTTTATTTGATGTAACTGCTGGGTCTTTAGTAGGCCCAACAACAGGCGGTACAGTTACACAGGCTTCCAGCAAGTCAACAGGTGTAACTCTAAGTACAGAGTCTGGTCAGATCACCATGAATAACGCAGCTTTAGCGGCTGCGGCAGAAGTTACTTTTACAGTGACTAATACTAAGATTGCAGCAACTGATGTTGTTGTAGCTTGTCATGGATCTGCTGGAACTGCTGGCTCATATTTGGTGAACGCTAATACTATGGCTAGTGGATCTTTTAAGGTCACTGTTGCTAACGTATCTGGCGGCTCACTAAGTGAAGCGATTGTCATTAATTTTGTTGCCCTAAAGGGTGCATCTAGCTAATGGCTTTATTTGCTTTTAAGCGAATGAGGGAACAAAACGAAGCTGCTCAAAAAGCGGCTTCTGTTTCCACATCAAAGCCAAAACCAAAACGCAAGTCACAAAAGGTATCTGTAAATGGCAATCACAATAGTAGCGACAGTCGGTAGTGCGACAGCTAATAGTTATGTCACATTAGCTGAGGCTAATTCTTTTGTAGAGGGGCTTACTCAGTCTAATGATGTAGTTGCATGGGCAAGTAGCACTGACGATCAAAAAAACAGAGCATTATTTTCTAGTACTAGACGAATTGATCGTGAGGACTATTTAGGAAATAAAGTTGATAAGACACAAGCAAGAATGTGGCCACGAAGCGGTGTTCGTATTCCTCATCAATACAGCAATTTATATGGTGTAACTTATCCAAATAGAATAGTTGCTGATTATTACACTGACACAGAAATTCCAGAAGAAGTAAAACAAGCACAAATTGAACTTGCTGTTTATTTAAACAATAATAAAGATGGTATCGGCCTAAGTGGTTTAGAAGATTTTTCAACTATGAGTATTGGAAATATAAACATAACTCCTAATTTTTATGGTAGAACTGGTATTGATCGCATCCCGCCAATTATTGACCAATATTTAAAGGGGCTTAGAATAGGTGGAAGTGCTAATCTATCAATCAAGAGGTCTTAAAAAAATGGCATACGACTACCCAGCAGCAATTATTATTACTGATACAAATGCCCATACTGGCAGATTTGGTAAGGTTCATTGTCTTACAGATGCAAGTGCCACTTTTGTTGCTGAGAACATAACTGAAAACGGTTCTTCAACAATTAATGGCATTACAATGAAAGCTTCATCTGAAGTTTGTGGAGTAATTACAAGCATTACTCTTGCTAGTGGTCAAGTCATTGCTTATTACCTATGAGCATTGCATCAGCACTTAAGAAGGCAGCGTCAGCAGCAATCAAGGCTACTGGTGGGGCTATTACTTATAGAAGAGTGACGACTGGAATATATAACCCTACAACAGGCTCAATGAGTGAAGTTAAAACAGATGTCAGCATAAAGGGTGTCGTGAGCAACGTAACAAGGTCTGAGGTAACTGATTTAGTTTCTAGTCAAGACAAACGACTTACCATATCTGCTGGTGATATTACTTTTACACCAACAACATTTGATCGGGTTGCTATAAACGGAACAGAATATAAAGTAGTTCAGATCAATACAAATGAACAGAATAATACAGCTATTAGTTTTGACATTTTTCTGAGGTAGACATGGCCAGAAGAATAAGAGTAGATCAAATTGACGATTTCTTCGAGGAACTTGTTGTCGATTTAGTTCAAGCTACTACTCTTGAGTGGACAAGAAGAGTGAAAAAAGCAACACCAGTCAGAATAGTTTATAAAGGAGAACCAAAAGGAGGAGGCCAGTTGAGGGCAGCTTGGCAAACAGAAATAAAAAAATTTCAAGGAACTGTCACTAATAATCTTGTATATGCAGAGCCAGTTTGTTTTGGAGTAAACCTACCACCATCATGGGGTGGTCAATACAGGACAAGACAAAACACTGTTGCTGGTTTTCCAGAACTTATTGGTAAAGAGTTAGAACAATATGTAATCAAACAACTTAGGAGGGGCATTTGATGGCAGCTACAGATTTAAACACAGTAAGAGCAACTATTGAAAAACGCTTAAATGATGAGTTTAGAATAGGGCCAACAATACCTTTAGTTTTTAATAATGTGCCTTTTGATGCCTCTACTGTTAGTGAATATATCCAATGTATTACTAGCTTTGGTTCAAGTGAATACATTACACAAGGATCAAATACCAGTTCAACAAATCTTGTTGTTGGCCTTATTGTTTTTAATATCTATACCGAACAAGGATTAGGTGCTGGAGCAAACTTTATTATTGGTAAAAGACTTAGAAACTTATTTAATAGAATTACAGTTTCTGATGTTAGATTTGATCCACCAGTAGGCCCTGAGATGTTTCAATCTAATCCAGAAGGTAAATTTCAAACACAAATAAGAGTAACATTTGAATTATATGAAGAACTTACATCATGATTGAAATAACAGAAGAAATGCTTGACGCTATAGAAGCTGTCAAAGGCATAAGAGACCCGAGATACTGGGATCCTCGCTGTAAAAGATATTTGCAAAAACAAAAAACAGAACAAAAAGATGTGAAAAAACAAAAAAAAGGTTAATATATTTATAAATATTTCTTTTTAACGTTATGGCTGCTGTAAAAGGTGATGTCGGACAAGTCAAATTTGATGACGGCGGGTCATCTGTTGCGGCTGTTGCTGGCACTAGATCATGGTCTATGTCTATTACTAAAGACATTCAAGAAACAACTGCTCAAGGTGACACTTTCAAATCTTTTCTTGGTGGACTTATTGAGGGTGAAGGCACTGCTGAATTAGTTTACCAAAATGATGCTAGTAGTGAAACTGCAACATTCATGGACGCTGCTTTAGTTACAGGTGATGGTGCTACAGCTGCTTTTGAATTATTACCAGATAGAGGTGCGGCCACTAAGAAAATAAGTTTTACAGGTCTTGTTACAAATTTTGAACAGGGTTCTACAATGGGTGATATAAGTACAATTAATATTACATTTAAGCCAACAGGCACAATCACATCAGCTGTTTAAAATCTAAAAATCTTCGCATTTATTTATGGCAACTAAAAGAACCGCAGACATACTGCTTGGGGCGTTTCAAGATGAAATGGTCACTAGAAGAAAGTTTGATGTAAAAAATTCAAAAGATGAAGTCATCATGACTTTATATTTTAAACCTATTACAAGATACGCAAGAGTTAAGGCACAACAATTAGCTGGCCCAAATGCTGATGCTTTAGTCGTATCGACTCAACTTCTTTGTCAAATGGCAGAGAAAGAAGATGGAACATTAGCTTTTGATATGTCAGATGCTCCTATGATGCAGAGGCAGCTTCCCGAAAAAGTATTGAATGAGCTTGAATTGTTTTTGAATCAAATAGAATTAGATATTGATACAGCAAAAAAAGAATAAAAGGGGACACTTGGCTTCGGTTTGAGTTTTTCCTAGCAACAGAACTTGGTAAGACAGTGCAAGAACTCAGAATGAATATGACTGAGGCAGAGCTTATCTATTGGGCTGGGTACTACGAAATTAAAACTGACGAAGAAAAACAAGCGTTGCAACGACAAAAACGCAATTCAAGGTAATATAGAGTAAAGGTTTTTTTTATTTGTGGCAGAGGCAGTCGTTAGGTTAAGAGTTGATGCCAGCGGTGCAACTAGGGCGTTAAATGGTGTCCAGAATCAGACTAATAAATTACAAAACTCATTTAATGGCTTAAGAACTGCCATTGCTGCAACTGGTTTGCTAATTGTGGGAAGGCAAGCGGTAAAGACATCAGCAAATTTTGATAAGTTAAATATTAGGCTTGGATTACTGACAAAAGCAAGCGGAACTTTTGCTAAATCTCAACAGATTGCCGCAGATGCACAAAAAGCTTTTGGATTAAGTGCTACTGAGGCTCTTGAAGGCGTAACAGATATTACAGCAAGATTAGCACCACTCAAAGTGGGTGTTGAAGATATTAGAACAGTATTTTTTGGATTTAATACGGCTGCAAAACTGGCTGGTGCATCAGCAATAGAATCATCAAACGCATTTAGACAGTTAGCACAGGCTCTTGGCTCAGGAAGGCTTGCTGGTGATGAATTTAGGAGTATTTCAGAACAGGTACCAACAGTTCTAGCCCCTATTGCTGCTGAGCTTGGAGTTACTATTGGTGAACTTAAAAAATTAGCTGCTGAAGGTGCTTTGACTAGTGACGTAGTACTAAGAGCTTTAGGAAGAATAGGGAAAGAAGGAAGTGGCTTTTTAGAGGAATTATTAGCAAATGATCCTACTCAAATATTTAAAAATTTTACTAATGCAACAGAAGATTTGTCTAGGGTTTTTGGTAAAGAACTTAGACCTGTAGTTGAAGGCACTACAAAACTTTTAACTCAGTTTATAAAAACTCTTACAAATTTTTTAGATTCAGATGCTGGAAAGGCTGTATTTTTGCTAACTTCTATTGCTGCAAGTATTAAAACTATTGCTGTCGTTGCTCCTTTAGCTGGTGCTGCTGTCAATGCTTTTACTGCAAAAATAGCTGCATTGAAAATTGCAGTGCTTGGATTGTCAGGAGCTATTGCTGCAACTGGTATAGGTGCATTTGCTATAGCTCTAGGATTATTAACTACTCAAATTATAAAAACCAGAAGAGAACAAAAAGAATTAAATGATGCAATACTGAAAGGATCTGAAGAGGAAATTACAAAACAATTAGAAGAACAAAACAAATTAAGAGATAAAATTCTTGCTAGATTAGAAAAGGCAAATGGCAGATCAAAAAAATCTCTTGAAACAAAACTTAAAGAGGTTGATGCTGACATTCGTATGTTAGAGGGTAGAAATAAAACACTTGATTCAGATAAAAAAATAAATCAAGCACTTGAAAAAAGACTTGAGATACAAGAAAAAAATACAGAAGAAATAAAAAAACAACAGGAAGAAACAGATAAACTTCAAGATAAAATGGCGGCAGTAGGTGAAGAGATTGAAAGTAGTATTAAAAATAATTTAAGAGACGCTATAACTGGTGCTAAATCATTTGGTGAGGCCATGACAGGAGTGTTAAATAAAATAAGAGATAAAATTATTGATGCACAAATTGATAAGCTTTTGAGTGGTTTTGGAGATGCTTTTACTGGTGGAGAGAAAAAAGGACTCGGAGGATTTCTTGGAGGTTTGCTAGGAGGATTATTTGCTAATGGTGGTCAACCACCTGTAAATAAAATTTCTGTAGTTGGTGAACGTGGGCCAGAATTATTTGTTCCTTCTACAAAAGGGACTATTATTCCTAATAATAAGTTAGGAGCTGGAGGAGGTAATACCACTAACAACATGATTACAGTAAACGTAGATGCTTCGGGTAGTTCTGTTCAAGGCAACGGATCAGAAGCCGATCAATTTGGCTCTTTAATTGCTGGTGTTGTTCAAGCAACTATAATTGATGAACAAAGGGCTGGAGGTTTATTAAATAGATAATGGCAACATTTCCATCAATACAGCCAACTTATGGCACAAGAAAAACAAGTAATCCAAAAGTTAGAGTTACTTCCCTTGGTGACGGCTATGAGTTCAGGGCTTTGTATGGCCTTCCTTTATCTCAAGATCCGAAAGTATATGATTTAACTTTTAACGTGTCTGAAACTAATGCAGATGTCATTGAAGCGTTTTTAAGAAGCAGAGTGGCAGATCAGGCAAGTTTTACTTTTACTCCACCAGCTGAAGGATTTAGTGCAAGATCAGGCCAGTTTGTGCAGTCTAATGGAAGCGGAGGGGCTGGAACTCTTATTACGATTACCTCAACAAATCATGGCGTTGCGATAGGAGATGTTTTAACAATAGATTTTAGTTCTGGCCCTACCGATGGAAATTATGTTGTAAAAACTTCTTCAGACCAAAATACATTTACAATTACTTCTACTACTGCAGATGCTGCTTTAGTCACAAATGCAACAAACTTAACTTTTTCATTATCAGGTGCTGGTAAATATGTTTGTGATTCTTGGACAAAAACAATTCCTTTTTTAAACAGAGCAATAATTAACTGTACTTTTCGTGAGGTATTTGAACCGTAAATGACAAATTATTCTAAATCTGAAGATTATGTAAATCCTACTTCTGAGCTTCAACAGCTTACAAATAAATCAATTCTTGAATTTTTTTCAGTTGAATTAAAACCTGATATTCACTATACAAAACAAAGCCTAAATACTTCATATCAACAATCAAATCAAACAATAACAATCGCCTTATCCAGCAGTTTTCTCCAACTTTCTGCTGGTTTGATTATAAGTCTTGATTTTACTTCAGGAAATGCAATTAATGGTGTTTATACAATACAAACAGTTTCATCAAATTCTTTTACTGTCACAGCCATAGATTCACAAACAACAAGCGGTCAAGTTTCTTATAACGTCAACGCAACATTAGCAAATCCTACTGTTTATTTATTTCATAGCGGTAATAATATGAAAGATAGTTTTGATATTGTATGGCAATCTAATACATACAGTAGGATGCCTTGTAGTGCAGATGGATTTAAGTATTCTGGCAAAGGGAAGTTGCCAAGACCAACTCTCACTCTTTCTAATTTATTAGGAACAATTACGGCAATATTACAACTTACAAATCAAACAACTGCATTTTCTGATTTAGCAGGAGCAAAAGTTATAAGGCGTAGAGCATTGAGCCAAGATCTTGATGAAATAAATTTTCCATCTAATGTCAATCCATATAAAAACGTTACTGTTGATCCCTCAGCAGAGTTACCACGTGAGGTTTATTTTGTTGAAAGGAAAACTGTTGAAAATTTCAACTTTGTTCAATTTGAGCTTGTAAGTTCTTTTGATCTGTTTGGTATAACCGCACCTAAAAAACTGGTTACTAAAAAAGATTTTGCTGGTGTAGGCAGATTTGTTAATTTTTAATTATGACTTGGAAACAAAGTTTTATACAATATGCAAAAGAAAAAGCACCAGAAGAAGCTTGTGGTTTGCTGGCAATAATTAAGGGTAAAGAAACCTTTTGGCCTTGTAAAAATTTAGCAAACGGAAAATTTGAATTTTTTATTCTTGACCCTGATGATTGGGCAGAATGTGAAGACACAGGAGAAGTTCTTGGTGTAATACATAGTCACCCTGTAGGTGCTGCAACACCTTCTGATACAGATAGAGCCGCTTGTGAGCATCTTGGGTTTCCATATTTTATTTACAGTATTGAACACGATCATTGGGAATTATTAGAACCTTCAGGATGGAAAGCACCTTCATTAATTGGTCGTAAATTTATCTGGGGAAAATATGATTGTTGGTCTATTGTGACGGACTGGTTTCAAGAAAATAAAAATATAAATATTAAATACTGGAAAAGACCAAAAAAAATAAAAGATTTTATAAATAATCCAGAATTTGAATTTGCTTTACCAAAATTAAATTTTATAAAACAATCTAATAATAAAGATATAAAAATTGGAGATGTTTTACTTTTTCAATCTATTACAGGTAATTTAGATCATGTTGCTGTTTATATTGGTGATAACATGATATTGAATCATAATATAAGAGCTTTGAGTTGCAGAGAACTTTTTGATTTAAGATATCAACAAGCACTAAGAGGAGTTTATAGATATGCAGCTTAAAAAAATAAAAGTTTATGGAAAATTAAGACAATTTTTAGGAAAATCATATTTTATGGCTGCGGTGAAGTCTCCACAGCAAGCTATGAGTTTTTTAATTGCAAATTTTGAGGGTGTGCAAAAGCATATGAATGACCAAATTTATAAAATCAAAATGGGTGGAAAAGTAATAACAGAAGAATATTTATCAATGTCTGGTCAGGGTGATATTCAAATTATTCCAGTTGCAACAGGATCTATAGAATTTGTTATTGGTACAATATTAGTTAAAGGTGGTGCTGCTGCTGTTGGAGCTGCTATTGGAGGTGTCGCAGGTGCCATTGCTACCGTTGCATTAACAAGTTATGGTACTAATTTGATAGTTGAAGGTGTTGTAGATTTATTATCACCACAAAATCCTGTTTCTAATCGTTCAGACATAAGTGATATTGACCCAAGAATAAGAGGTTCATATTCTTTTAGTGGTATTCAGAACGTAAGTTCTAGCGGCGTTCCGATACCAATTATTTATGGTTTAGTATATAGCGGTTCAATTATAATAAGTTCAGGAGTAGATTCTACAACTATTGTTAAAAGTATTACCTAATGCCAAGATTAGTTGACGATCAATTATTTGGGACTGATAGGAAAGTTGTTGATCCTGAGTTAATAGAAGGAGGGTTGCGGAGTAAACAATTTGCAACTGTTTTAGATTTATTAGGTTATGGAGAAATAGATTCAATCTATGATGTCGGTGGTTCTGGCACTAATACCTTTAAAAAAAATGTTTTTCTTGATGGGACTCCCTTGCAAGATGTTAATGGTAATGAAAATTTTCCTGATGTAGAAATTTTTTTTAAAAATGGAGCAGAAAATCAGACAGCATTACAGGAAATAAATGCAATAGAAAATACAATCCCTGTAGGTGTAGAAGTAACAAAAGCAGCTTCAGTAACTAGATCAATCACTGATACCAATGTTGACAAAGTAAGAGTTAGCATACAAGTACCAAGTTTATCAAGAGTTGCAGATGATGGGGCAGTTAAAGGTACCAATGTTCGTGTAGCAATACGGATTACAGAAAATGATGGCACAGTTCATAATGTAATAACCAATAACGATCAAAAAGATGATGATGGTTTGATATCAGGTAAAGCTTTAAGTCCTTATGTCAAAGATTATGAAATAAAATTTACAAAAACTATGAGTTTTCCAGTTTCTATAACTGTTATTAGAGATACACCAGATAGTACAAGTTTTAGACTTTCAAATAAAACAAATTGGTTATCTTATACAGAAATAAATACAGACACAAGTGCATATCAGGGCTTTGCCTACGTTGGAATTAGATTTAATGCTCAATCTTTTCAAAGCTATCCTAAGCGGATGTATAGGGTCAAGGGAACCAAGATTCTCATACCAAATGGCACCTCAGTTGATGGAGATAATGGAAGAATTATTTACCCTGATAATTATGTTTTTGATGGTACTTTTAAAACAAATAAAGAGTGGTGTTCTGATCCAGCTTGGATTTTATACGACCTGTTAACAACAGATAAAGGATTTGGTGGTACAAATGGAATAATTGATGCTGACACATTAGATGTATTTAGTTTTTATTCTGCAAGTAAATATGCAAGCGAATTGATTACTGACCCTTTAACAGAAACTACAGAGCCACGTTTTTCAACAAATATAATAATAAACCAAAAAAATGATGCTTATACGCTAATTAATGATTTGTGTTCTGTTATGAACGCAATGCCGTTCTATAGTAATGGTAGCTTGCAAATATCTCAAGACAGGCCAACTAATACTGCAACAAATACATCTGATGCACAATATATTTTTAACAACTCAAATGTTACAGAAGAAGGTTTTACTTATTCAGGAGTAGGGCAAAGAACAAAATATACAGAAGTCGAAGTTGCATTTTTTAATAATGATACACAGACAATAGATTATGAACTGATAACAACAAGTGATATTTCAGTTTTATCTGATGCAATAACAAAATTTGGAAGAACGAGAAAAACTATAAAAGCTTTTGCCTGTACTTCAAGAGGTCAAGCAAATAGATTAGGTCGTTGGTTTTTATATTCTAATTTAAAAGAATCTGAAGTTGTTTCTTTTACAACTACATTAGAAGCTGGTGTTTATGTAAGACCTTCTATGATTATAGGTATTGCAGACTCTTTAAGAGCTGGGGTTCGTAGGGGTGGAAGAATTAAATCTGTCACTAACTTAACTAAGATTGTTGTTGATGATGCAAATAATACTGATTTAGCAGATACAAATGGAGCTTCTATTTCTGTAATCATGCCAACTGCTGATAATAATGGACAAATAGTAGAGACAAGAACTATAGATTCTGTTAATGGGTCACTTATTACTGTTTCATCTGCATTTTCAACAGCACCTAATGTTAATTCAATTTATGCAATAAGGAATACATCTGTTGAATTTCAAATATATCGTGTTATTTCAATAGAGGAAAAAAATCAGTCTGAATATACAATAACAGCGATTGTTCATGACACAAATAAATATTCACAGGTAGAAGATCTTACAGTTGCACCAGATCCAAGAGTAATAACAACTCTAATTGATACAAAGCCAGCACCTAGTAATGCTAGTGCAAGTGAACAAATTGTAGTATTACAAAATAGAGCAGTATCTGTAATTACTGTTGCTTGGGAACCAGTTATAGGAGTAAAAGAATATTTAATAGAATATCAATTTGAAAATGATAATGTTGAAAAAGTAAGAGTTGCTAAACCTACTTTTGAACTTTTTGAATCTGAACTTGGCACATATACTTTTGCTATAAAATCATATAATGCTTTAGGTAAACTAAGTTCAAATACATCAACTATTACTTTTAGAGCAAATGGTAAAACTGCTGTACCAAGTGATGTACAAAATTTAAAAATAGAAACTATTTCAGATGAGTTAGTTAGATTACGTTTTGATAAATCTACAGATGTTGATGTTGTGCATGGTGGAACTATTGTTGTAAGGGCTAGTGATTTATTAACTGATGGTACAGGTACATATAGTAATGCTACAACAATAAAAGAAGTTAGTGGAAATAACACTGTAGTTGAAGTTGAGAATATAACTTCTGGTGAATATTTTGTTAAATTTGTAGATGATGGAGGCAGACCTAGTTCTGGTGAAACCTCTGTTATTTATAATAGTCCTGATCCATTTCCTAAATTAAGTGCTTTTGTAGATCGTGAAGATACTGACAGTACGCCTTTTGCTGGAACAAAAACTAATTGTTCATTTAGTTCCTCAAAAAGTGCGTTAGTTCTTGATTCTTCAACTGGTAATTATCTTTTTGCTGGGAGCTTAGATTTAGGAAACAAACAACCATTAATTTTAAAAAGGCATTTAATTACAGAAGGATTTTATGTAAGTGCCGATTTTGATGATAGAACAGCTTTAATTGACACATGGACAAGTTTTGACCAAATTGTTGCACCTGATGTAGATGCAAAACTACTTGTTGCCACAACTGACTTAGATCCAGATACATCAACATCAGCAACTTATACAATTAATAATGGATCAGGAAGTGCGGGAACAATAGTTACAATTACAAAATCTTCTCATGGATATTCTGTCGGCAGTTTTGTAACTGTTGATTTTACAAGTGGTACAGGTGTAGACAGTGATTACAAAATAATTTCAAAAACAACTGATACTTTTACACTTACTTCTGCAACATCTTTATCTACAAGTGGGAATTGTAATTATTCGGCAGATTTTTCACAATATAATCCTTTTGTTAATGGGTCATTTGTTGCAAGAGGATTTAGATTTAAACTTGAAATGGAAAGACAAGATCCTGCACAATCTATAGCTATAAAACAGTTAGGATATACAGCAGAATTAGCAAGCAGAACAGAAACAAGCCTTACTAATGCAGGGGCTACTAATGGAGTTTTTGCTTCTGGGACATCTACTAAATCCGTCACATTTACTAATAGTTTTTTTACAGGGCAAGCTAATACAAGTGTTGCTGCAAACTCGGTTTTACCTTCAATCGGTATAACAATAGAAAATGCACAATCAGGAGATTTCTTTACTTTATCTAATATAACTGGGACAGGCTTTGATATTGATATAAAAAATGGTTCAAGCAATGTAAACAGAAATTTTAAATATACTGCAACAGGTTTTGGGCGTGGTAGTTAAATTTAATGTAATATATGTTTAAAGAATTAGTTTAAAAAATGCCACAACATGATTATGTTATAGATGATGCTTCTGGAGCTGCTGTTAGAACAGATTTAAATGGAGTTTTTCAAGCGGTTCTTACAAATAATTCAGGCGATTCTATACCAGCAACTCCAACAGCTGGTGTTAATCATTATCAATGGTATGCAAATACAAGTACAGGATTTTTGTCATATAAAGATGGTAGCGGTAATAATTTAGCTGCAAATTATTTTAATATTGCAAAATTAACAGGTGGTCTTAACGTAGACCAACCAAGTGATTTTAATGGTGATGTAGTTTTTAATGGGACACATTCTTCAGGTTTATTTAAAATCACCTTTGATGCTGATGATACAAGTGGAAGATCAGCTTTAATTTTTAACGATGAAGGGAAAATTAAGTTAGGAACTGGCCAAGATTTTGCGATGTCTCATGTAGTTGGTTTCAATTTTTTTACTGCTTTAACCGATCACCCAACAATTATATCAACTAAAACTACACAATCTAATTACCCATGTTTAACGATACAAACAAAAAATGCTGACAACAGTCCTACCAGTAATACAACAGAAAGTGCTTATGAGGCCTATTTAGATGCGGGCCAACATTTGTTCTTTAATGGTGTAAAGAAATTTGAAACTACAGCAAATGGAATTACAGTTACAGGCTCTGTGACTGCAACTGCACAACCAGCTTGCCTTTTAATTAATCCTGTTGATATAAATGTTACAAGTAGTGATGAAGATACACCTTTAAAATTTGCCACTCAACAAACAAATGTTGGTTGTACTGTTAATAGTGACAAAGATCGAATTACAGTGCCTATTAGTGGGACGTATTTAATTACGGCTTGTATATCAGGAGAAAAGACTAATAATACAGCCAATGATAGTAATGACAATATATTAAAAATCTTAAAAAACGGTAGTGATGCTGTTGATAATAGTGCGTTCCCAAGACATCCCTTCGGTACAAGTAGTTCAGAACCATTTTCATTTTTTATTAATATGCCTTTAGTGCTAAGTGCAAATGATTACTTAGAAATATGTCTTGATGACTTTAGTGCTGCCACTGCTTCAGTTAAATTTGGTTATTTTTCTATTACAAAATTAAATTAACATGAGCTATCCTTAAGATAGTTGGTAGTTTATTATGGCAATTCAACCCGCCACTTATGATTTTACTGTTCAAAGAAGAGCAGATCATACTATACCTTTATTATTTAAAGACAGTAATAACGCAGCGATAAATTTAACAGGTTATACAGTAGAAGCACAGGTTTGGGAAGAAACAAGAACTACAAAATATGCAGATTTTGCTGTTACTTATACGGATCGTGCTGCTGGGTCTGTTTCTATAGCTTTAACAGATACACAGACAGCTACATTTACTCCAAATGAATTAAAATACGATCTTTTATTAATTAATCCCGCAGGGTTAAAAGAATATTATTTAGAGGGTACTATATATGTAAGCGAAGGATACACAGCATGAACACTGTTACTATTACTGAGACAAAAAATACAGTTTCAGTAAATGAAACTACTAATACTGTTACTATCCAAGAAGGTCAAGCAACAGTTGTAACGGTAGCGACAGAAGGACCACAAGGTCCAGCTTTTGCTGATGGTGATATAGGTGACATTGTTATAAGTGGCGGTGGTACGGTAGCAACTATAGATGCTGGAGTTATTAATAATGCGAAAGTAGCTAGTGACGCTGCTATTGCTGGAAGTAAAATTAATCCTACTTTTACCTCAAATATAAGCACTTCTGGAACTGTAGCTGCTAATGGAGGTTCTATTTATGTAACTGGTACTTCCCCAGCAGTATTCTTTACTGATACTGACAATAATCCAGATTATTATTTACAAGATCAGAACGGAACTTTTAGGTTAGTTGATAATACAAACAGTGCTGAATTATTTACTGCAAATGCAAGTACTTTGGTTTCAAAGGTAAACCATGATTTTAGTGCTGGTATTGATATAACAGGAAATATAAGTGTATCTGGAACTGTCGATGGTCGTGACGTAGCTGCTGACGGTACTAAATTAGATACGATTGAGAGCAATGCTACAGCAGATCAAACAGCAAGTGACATTAAAACTCTTTTAAATAGTGATGGCATTTCTAATTCACAGATAAGTGGCAGTGCTGCAATAGCTGGAACAAAGATTTCACCTGACTTTGGATCGCAGAATATAACTTCAACTGGAAATATTAGTGGTGGTGCTGTTAGTGGTGCTTCTTTCAGTGGAAATGGTGCGAGTATAACTAATATTAATGCTGCGAATATAGCGTCAGGTCAGATCGCTTCGGCAAGAGTACCAACACTTAACCAGAATACTACTGGATCTGCTGCCACACTTACCACTGCAAGAACTATTGCTGGTGTTAGTTTTGATGGTTCTGCCAATATTGATATTTCCTACGCAAGCTTAACTAATAAGTTAACTGTAGGTGACGGTGGATTAACACAGAATAACTTTACGAATACATTAAAAACTAAATTAGATGGAGTTGCAACAGGAGCGACTAATGTAACCAATACAAACCAGTTAACAAATGGTGCTGGATTTATTACTGCAAGTGATGGAATTACAGGAAATGCAGCATCAGCGACAGTTTTAGCAACAGCTAGAACGATAGCAGGGGCAAGTTTTGATGGTAGTGCAAATATAGATATTTCATATGCAGATTTAACCAACAAATTAAGTGTTGGAGACGGTGGTCTTACACAAAATAACTTTACTAATACTCTTAAGACAAAACTTGATGGAATAGAAACAGGAGCTACAGCAGATCAGACAGCAGCAGAAATTTTAACTTTATTATCTGACCAGAATATAGCTACAACTGGTACAGTAACTATTGGTGGTACTAATCCATCATTACTTTTTACTGATAGTGATGATAATCCTGATTATGTAATAAGAAATGATAACGGAGTATTTAAAGTTAGGGATACGACCAACAGTAGAAGTCCTATATTAATAAATACAGATGGTCATATTGATATAGCTGGCAATTTAGATTGTTTGTCTGGTGTTGATATAACAGGTGATTTGACAGTAAGCGGAAACATGACCGTTTCTGGAACGACCACAACGATTGATACGACTACACTTACAGTTGAAGATAAAAATATTGAACTAGGCAAGGTATCAACTCCTACTGATACCACTGCTGATGGTGGTGGTATTACGTTGAAGGGTGCTACAGATAAGACGTTCCAGTGGTTAGATGCTACTGATAGCTGGACAAGTAGCGAGCATATCGCATTAGGTGACCAAAAAAAATTAAAACTTGGTAATTCACAAGATTTATTACTTCATCATGACGGTTCACACTCAAAACTTCACACAGAAACAGGAAATTTATCATTATCAAGTCCTAATAAAGTTCAATTATCAAATGCTACAGGTGATGGTGGTTCTAACTATGAAAATATGGTTCAAGCCATTGCTAATGGTGGTGTAGAAGCGTACTACGACAACGTAAAGAAGCTGGAAACAACTTCAACGGGCGTTACTGTAACAGGAGCTTTGACCGCAGGTACTGTTATTGGAACAAACAGTGTAACTTGTAATAATAATATTCATCTTAATAGTGATAGTGGAAAATTATCTATTGGAACAGGGGAAGATTTACAAATTTATCATTCAGGCGATATAAGTAGAATTAGAAATACCAACGATAGTGGAACATTAAAAATACAAGCAACATCTAATGGAGAAAATGCTATTAATATCGTCCCAAATAATACAACCGAATTATATTTTGATGGCACAAAGAAGCTAGAAACAACTTCAACTGGTATAACTGCAAGCGGTACACAGCATTTATTTACATCTGGAACGTCGGAAATTGTGAGCTAATAATTCAAGCTGATTCAGATAATAATAATGAAAACGACAATCCTAAACTTATTTTTAGGCAAGATGGAAGTCTTAATCTTAGTGCTATCGGTCACAATTTTACAGGTTCTGATGCTTCTGGTAATAAATTATTTATTGCAAATTGCGTAAATTTTGGAGGAATAGAATTTTATACTGGGGATACAGCAGATAATTACACTAGCGGAGTAAAAAGACTAGAAATAACCACTGATGGCAACATACAAATTCCAGCAGACGATAAAAAACTACAAATAGGTGCTGGTCAAGATTTAAAGCTATATCATGATTCTTCAGTCTCACATTCAATTATTGATAATTCTACAAGTTATCTAAAAATAAGAAGTAATCAATTTCTTTTACAGAATGGTGCTGGAGATCATAATTACATAGCTGTTCATAACAATGAACAAGGCTTAGAATTTTTCTACGACAACAGCAAAAAGCTAGAGACAACTCCAAATGGAACAAAGATCAGTGGTAGTGAAAATGTAGAAAATAGTGTAAATGCTTTATCAGATTTAAGTGTAGCGAGTAACTATCATTTACATCTCAACAATCCAGCAAATGACGCAAATGAAGCAGTTGGTCTTTGTTTTGGATTGTCAACTGGTGGCGATATAGGGGCTTCAATTTATCACAAAAGACTTGGTACGAATAGCTATGGTGATTTAATGTTTGCTACAAAAGCAAGTTTAGGTAGTGTTACTGAACGACTCAAAATCACATCTGACGGTAACTTACAAATACCAGACAGTGGAAGATTACAACTAGGTGCTTCGCAAGATCTAGAGTTGTATCATGACGGCTCCAATAGTTACATAAAAAATACACTTGCTAATGGTGATTTAATTCTTGATTCGGCTCAGAACTTTTATATAAAACATTCTGGAGAAACTCAACTTCAATGTGTTAACGATGGAGCCGTAAATCTCTACTATGATAATTCATTAAAGTTAGCGACAACCTCAACTGGAATTAAAGTTACTGGTACTACAACTACTGGTTCAGTATTTTTAGGTGATTTTAGAGTTAAGGGTACAGACGATTCTAACTTTGTCACTTTTAAACCATCAGAAAATCTAGTCAGATGGCATGACAATGATAGAGTTACATTCGGAGGTTCTAATGACCTTCAAATTTTTCATGATGGGTCTTATAATTGGTTTTGGGCTGGTGGTGGACACCCAACAATACATGAATCTAGTGGAAGCTGGACAGTTCGATCAGTTGCTAATGAAAATTATATAATAGCGACAGAAAATGGAGCCGTAGAACTGTACTACGATCACTCGAAGAAGCTGGAAACTGCAAGTGATCGAGTAAATGTTACTGGTCACATGATTGCAACTGGTACTGTTAAAGGTGCAAAAATAAGTGTTGACGATTCAAGTAGTAATGGGGTTACTATCGGAAGTGCTGATGATTTACAAATTTTTCACGATGGAACAAACTCTCATATTCACGATGATACAAGTGCAACTTTAGTAATTACTAATAATGATTTAAGACTTAAAACAAGTGGCGATGAAATGATGGTTCGTTGCGTTGCAAATGGCTCAGTAGCATTAAATTATGATAACTCAGCGAAGCTAGAGACAACCTCAACTGGAGTTGATGTAACAGGCAATATAACTACCTCAGGACAAATAAACATTTCTGGTACGCAGCCGAGATTATATTTACAAGATACTAACAATGATGATGATTTTTCTATTTATAATTTGAATGGAAAATTTACTATCTATAACGAAACAGATAATGATAATGCTTTAGTTATTGATTCAGATTCAAATGTAGGTATTAATGAAACAAGTCCAGCAAGAATTTTACACGTTAATTCTGGATCAACAAATGAAGTTGCTAGGTTTGAAAGTACCGATACTGAAGTAACAGTTGAATTTAAAGATACAACTGGCACTGCAAGTTTAAAATGTAGAGATGATTTTAGATTTAATAGTAGTTCTGCCGAGCTAGCAAGACTAACTTCTACAGGATTACAAATAACTAATGATGTAACTATTAGTGGAGGGCAGTTAACACTAGGTGCTGCTGACTCTGCATCTGGTCATTTAAACGCCTTTGAAGTAATGACGTTTAATATTGATTCAGATAATGATGATACAAATAGATATTTTGCATTTTATAAAAACGGTAATAGTGGTAGTGGAACTGAGCTATTTAAAATTTTAGAAGATGGAAATGTACAGATAGCAAACGATACAGGAAAGTTACAGCTTGGAACTTCGCAAGATTTAGAGCTATATCATGACGGCTCAAATTCTTACATTGATAATAGTACGGGTGACTTTTTCATTAGGAATAGTTCTAATGCGATAAAAATACGACCTAAAAGTGATGAAGAATCAATAGTTGCACATGAAAATGGAGCAGTAGAACTCCATTATGATAATTCAAAGAAGCTAGAAACAACGGCTTCGGGAGTTGATGTAGATGGTTCTGTAACAGCAGACGATATTATTACTGCTGGTGCTTTATTGCATGAAGGAGATACAAATACCTTAATTCATTTTTCTGCTAACGATACTATTGATTTTAAAACAAATGGATCAGAAAGACTTAGAGTTGTTAATGCTGGAGTTCAATTATTTAGCACTCTTTATACCAATGGCAGAACTATTAGTATAGGAGACAGTGCTTCTGCTACTGATGATCGTATAACATTTGGTGATTCGCAAGATTTACAACTGTTTCATGATGGAACAAATGGAGTTATAAGGACTATTACTAATGGAGGTACATTATATTTACAAAGTGGGTCACATATTGAATTAAGTCATAGACATTCAGATAATTCTGAAGAAAAAGCAATATTTTCTACTATAAATGCAGCGGTTGACTTATATTATGACGGCTCGAAAAAATTCGAGACTCATGCTTCGGGTTGTATATTTACAGGAAGTTTATATGGTTTAGATAATCAAAAAATTGAACTTGGACATAGCGGAGATTTAAAACTGTATCACGATGGCACGGACTCGCATATTAATAATTATACTGGAACCTTCTATATACAAGCTGCCGATAACCTTGTTATACAAAATACCAGTGGTGATAAATACTTTATAGGAAGAGAAGATGCAGCCGTAGAACTCTACTACGATAACTCGAAGAAGCTAGAGACAACCTCTTCGGGAGTGGAGGTTGATGGTCAGCTTGAAATTGATGGTTCTGTTGGTGAAACAATACTTAAATCTAGTGGAGCAGAAATAGAATTTACTAGAGCAGCTAGTAGCAATATTACCTGTAGTAATGCAAGTGGTTATTTAATAATTAATACTGGTGGATCTAATGAAAGATTAAGAATAGATACGTCTGGAAATGTACTTATAGGAAGAACAAGTGTTGGGAGTACAGGCAATGGTCATTCGATAAGAGGTGGTGACAGTGCTATTTTTAGTCGTGATGCTACTGGTGAAACTGTTCAGGTTTGTAGAAATGACAATGGTGGTGATTTAATTCAATTCAGAAGAAATAGCACAATATGCGGTGAAATTGTTAATACAGGAGCTACAACTGTTGCTTACAACACCGCCTCTGACTATAGATTAAAAGAAAATGAAGTTGTAATATCAGATGGAATCACAAGATTAAAACTTCTAAAACCATATAGATTTAACTTTAAGTCTGAGCCATCTAAAACAGTTGATGGGTTCTTTGCTCATGAAGTAACACCATCAGTACCAGAAGCTATATTTGGTGAAAAAGATGATTCAGATAGGATGCAGGGAATAGATCAAAGTAAACTTGTACCTTTATTAACTGCTGCATTACAAGAAGCAATAGCGAAAATAGAAGTATTAGAAACTAAAGTTGCAGCATTAGAAGCAGGTTAAACCGTATTGCCGTAAGGCGTTCCAGTGGTTACACTTTAAAATAATTACATTTATTTTATGTCAAAGCTATCCGAAAGGTGCGAACAACGTAAGGCAGAAGCGGAAGCTCTTGCTAATAAGTACAACGCAGGTGTTGCAGAGGCACAAAAGCTAAACAATGCAAATGCACAACTTCTTGAACAGTTTAAGGTTGCTAATGCTAAATATGCAGAACTTGTTGAACTTGTAAAAGAAGAAGAAGGAGTAAGTCAAACTACAACAGAAGTTGTAGAATAAAAGTAAATTCTATTTAAGTTGTCATGGCTATCACTTACACATGGGAAATCAACGGCACTGCTTGTAAAAGAGATGTTGCTGATGGTTACTTTACAAATGTTGTCTATCGAGTAAAAGGAATGGACGGCACAGAAGAAAAGGCAAGACGTACAGGAGAGGTAGTTTATACCAAACCTAGTTCACTACCTTCTGGGTTTATTTCTTATGACACCTCTGCAAAGACACCAGACAGTGCAACCATGATTACTTGGGTGAAAGATGCACTTGGAACGGATGCTGTTACTGCTCTTGAAGCTGGACTTAAATCAGAGATTGATCTTATAAATACTCCAGTACAAGCTACTGGCGTTGCGTTCTAAGTAATACGCCCAAAGTTACATAAAGTGGTGCTAATGCAAGAATTATTGTCAGAGTTATAATTGTTGTAGACATTGATAGTATTCTCATGTTTCAAAAGATTTGTCAGGTAGCTTCATTGTTGTCGCTTTTTCTTTCTGCGTCAATGGCTGGCGGTGGTTACTTCGCATATAGATATTTCAGTAGCGAGCAATTTAAGGCTAAAGTTATGAACGAAGTGCTTTCCAATGTAGAGTCATTAATGCCAAAAATACTAGACAAAGGTTTACCAAAAATGACAGGCCCAACAATTCCAGAATTTAAACAGCCTAAAATTTAATGATATTTGGATTTTTTAAAAAACTTATAAAATACTATGTTGATAAATTTATTAGTTGGTTACGGATGCAAAGGTTTAATTTAGAACTTGATAATGACATAAAGCAATATCACGAAGAGTTAGATAAAAAAGTAAAAAAACCAGAAATAAAAGAAGTCGGAAAGTTTGGTGATGATAATTGGTCTATTTCTATAGGGGATATAGAAGATGGAAATACCTGAGATAGGTATTCGAGAAGTAAATATTCCAGAGGTTTATATTCCTGAGATATATAACCCTAATCCTGTCTTGCCAATACCAACAAACTTAGAAATAGATGTAGCTGGTTGTACTTATCAACATAGAGATATAAAAAATACTGGTAATACACAGCTTTTGCTTGATGACCCTAATGGAGTATTTACTACGTGCGATTCTGTTTTTCCTAGTTTTAACCCTATTGATTACACCCCAGATCAATTAATAATTACGGAGGATTTGCCTATAAGTAATGAACAACCAGCAATGCCAGAAAATAAAACACCAGAGATTCAACAACCTAAAGAAAAAGAAGAAATAAAATTAGAACCTTGTCCTAGTAAAAATGATTTAAGAATTGGTTCTTTTGTTAACGAAAAAAAATTAGAACGAATAAAGGATTATATTAGAGAAGAAAATGGCGATTGCACAACAATCTATGAAAAAGTTGATTTTAAAGATCAATACATCCCAGAATTTAGTACTGTTGTCTCTACTACTCTTATCGCTAGTGTGGCTGCGACTACACCTCTTATTCTCAACGCTATAAAACCTTTAGTAAAAAATATAATTAAAAAATTAACAAAGAAAAAAGATAA
>VTLG01009563.1_pt1 | contig 26983 bp, 30 predicted proteins | sample 4694571 | NCBI WGS metagenome assembly VTLG01 (sample SAMN12604809, study PRJNA352737) | marine metagenome | biome: ENVO:00000447; feature: ENVO:00000209|ENVO:00000569|ENVO:01000036; material: ENVO:00002151; isolation source: viral sequences binned using virsorter ...
GCCTGTGAATTGACTGTGCTGGCTAATTGTTTTATTCTTGTTGCTGTTGCTGAAACAGATGCTGTAATGTTAGGACTACTGCTTACGGTTACTACCTTTTCAACGTTAGCACTTACAGAAGATGTTGTTGTTAGTGTAGCAGTGACTCCAAATACACCGCCTATTGCTGTTACTGTTCCACCACTTGCTTGAAGTGTTGCTGACGCTTCTAATGTTAAACCTAAATCATCATCAAAGTTATTTTCAAAGTTGGCAAGGACTAATGTATTTTCCGTGCCACTGCCTGCTGGATTGCTTGAATATCCTGTAGGTGTGCTTGAATCTAATTGGAAATGAAGTCCGTCAAAAAATACGTCACTGCCACCTGGAACTTGATCCCAATTGTATAAAACCACGCGGTTGTAGTCAGTCATGCTTGGTGTGTATCCGCCTATTCGCCCAGTATAGGTATATGTGTCTACAGATGAGTTGTCTACTTTAAGTTCAACCGTGTTTGAATTGTATCTACGCAACACAATGTGATGCCAACCACTACCCCAATCAGTGTATATGTCAGAAAGTTCTCTATATGTAGAATTTTCAACATCATAGAATTTAGCAGTTATAAGATCAGCCTTGGCACCAATTAATAAAGAGGTTGAACTTCCTGGACTGTCATATTCACCATCAAGACTTGGAGAAGACGGTGTATTGGTTATAGATGCCACAATGTTGTTGGTGGTTCCATTATTGTCTCCCTCCATCTTTGCCCAAAATTCCCACACAAAGTTTTGATTGGTGTTAATGAATGGAATAGTAATTGATCCATCATCAGACAGGTAACCAATGTCTAATCCGCTTGACATTGCTCTGAAACCGTCTTGTTTTATATGTAGACTGTGTGTTCCATACTTTTTTTCTGTGCTTGAAAAGGTGACGTCGCTACCTGTGTAAGAACTTGTTCCTGTTCCTGAACTGTAATACCATTTGCTCCAAGTAATTGGTCTACCACGGTTAGGCCATTTAGAAGTAAACAATATAAAGTTTTGTGTAAGTGAAGCACTGATTCTTTGGAATCTACCAGGTGTTGCTGTAATTGAAAATGTGCTTGAAAGTGTGTCACCGCTTGATGACGAACTGCCTAATATGAATATACCAATAGCAGTTGCTGAGAGTGTGAAGGAAGCAGAAGGCGTGGCGTTTGCGTCTACCTGTTTGATACCTTGTAGACTTAGACTAATAATGTTAGAAAGTGTTGCTTCGTTGCCTGTAAATTTGCTCACAGTGGCACTCATGCTGACTGTTGAGAACAATGAAGCGACTATGCGTTTCACAGCACCAATTACAAAGGTTGGTGAAAATAGTGCGCCAAATGTTACACTGGCATCTACAGTTTTTACAGGTTGAGTTGACGTTGAGAAATTACTGCTTAATGTAGCATCTACTATATTGGCTATACCACCAATACAACTAACTGACGCTTGACTTGTTAGAGTAGCACTGGCTTCTGTGGCTGTTACTTCTGTAAGATCTGCTGTTAGACTGAATGCTGTTTGATATTCAGTGCCTGTGGCATAACCTGCCGCAACATATCCTGGAACTACATATACATCAGGTTCAACAATGACTTCAAAGTATCCTGCTTCTACGTAACCACTTTCAATATATCTTGTTACAGACATTCACAGTCCTCCTAATCTAAGTAATCGCCGTTGTCGTCAAAGAATTGGTCGTTTGGTCCGTCCTGTGATGAATCAAAGTGTAACAACATGACAGTATTAGCATCGTTTGCCAATGTGTCTGATGGAGCGGCACCACTGTATGTTCTTTGTGATTTACTGATGCGCCAATCACTCATGTGTCCCTTGAATGAGTTGCCACCATTCCTGTCACAGCCTATTAGACATTGTGTTGCGTTACTGCCCCAATCTTTGTTATCACTTGAATATGTGCTACCTGATTGTGAGCCATTTAAATATAATTTTGTGTTGTTGCTTGAATCCCTTACAACAGCAACATGGACCCAATTGTAATTTGTTAGGTCACCACCACTAATTCTTGTTGTGTTGTCAGTTAGATATTTTACCTGACTGTTGTCTTCGTCATACACTATGGCACATATATTAGAACCTGAAGCAACCTCTAAGAGTGTAACACTTGAACCGTTATGTTGCGTTCCGTTCTTATATACCCAACCTTCAATTGTAAATTCACTGCTACTGCCTATGTCTTTGACACCTTGATATGATTTGAAATCTCTTACCTTAATACCGTGTCCATCACTGGTTAAATTATAACTTGAAAAACGATATTTGGATTGTGTATCATCTAAAGTCCCACCAAAACATTGATCCACTGAAACTGGTGCTCTGCCTTTACCATTATCATCTCTTATGTATTGACTGTTGTTCTGTCCATCTGGATGTATTAGAACAACGGTGTTAGCATCATTTACTAATTTAACAGTTGATGGTGTAAAATTACTTGTGTATCTTGCTATACGACTAATTCTGTAGTCACTCATAAAACCACTGACGTATGCTGTAGAACCTTCATATAATCCGCCAACGCAAACATCATTGCCTGTGTTGTAAAAAGCACTTGACTGAGTATAATAGAAACCTGTATTCTCAGTGCCATCTACGTATGCCCTTACCACGTTACTGCTGTCTTTTACCAAGGCTATGTGATACCAAACTCCTGTTGAGATGTTTGATTTAATAGTATAAGCAGAAGCAAGGTCCCAACTTGACCCGTTTGAACTTGCCCACCATCTTAAATGTCCACTATTGGTCATCATTAACCAAGAAAGACTTGAATCGTCCATATCTGCTGTAACAACCTGTGAACCTGTGCTGTCAAAACGTATGTTGAATTCTATTGTCCATGTAGATGAATCTAAATATAAATCACTGTTTCTTTTTAATCTTAGAAAATCACCATTTCCGTCAAGGGCAATTGATGTTCCACCAATTGCTTGTTGTTGTTCTGATATATCAGCATTGCCTCCTACTTTGATAGGAATATCTTCTCTAATACCATTGTCGTCTTCCATCAATCCTGAATTTGAAGTTTGACCTTCAGCATGAAATAAGAATGTTGTGTTTGAATCATTTGTAAATGCTGTTGTAGGAACCGTGTATGAAGTGTTTGATACACCATAACGGTCAACCTTTGATATTCTTACTTCATCTACCCAACCTTCATCGCCACTGTTCATAGAAATTTGTCCACTACATTGTGCGCCTATGGCAAAAGGAACATCTGTGCTGTCTGAAAGGACTGTTCCGTCCCATGTGCCGTTTGATACTCTTGTTCCGTTAACAAAAACAGCAACATTGTTACTGTCATCTCTGGCAAAAGCAAAGTGATGCCATGTATCTGTTGCTAACGCAGAGCCAACACCATTAGCATCAAAAGCCGCTGTGCCACCATAAGCATTAACTTGGACTTTCATGTCGTAGTTACGGAATAGCATCTGTATATTTCCACTAACACCACTGCCATGTCTGTTACTTAACACCGCAACCGTGCCATCTCCAGCATCTGCGTCTACTTGAAAGAAACATTCCCAGGTAAATGCGCCTGTGCCTAAGTTGTCTGTTTTGTATTTTGTTTTTAGATAATCGCCACTACCGTCAAAGTTTACAGAACTGAATCCAAATTTACTACGGTTGTAGTCAAGATATGTTCCGCCTTCCTTGCGTATTGCTATCATACCACGAGGTATAACTGTTGGCGTTGCCGTCGTAGATGTTCTGGCTAATAATGTTATTCTACTTGCTCCTAATGGCATACTGCTCTCCTTATGCTTGGAAGTCTGTTGCTATAGAAGTAAAATATGTTGATCCATCATAGAAAATACTAACCACAGACTCATTTGTCAATGTTTTGTTCCCACCTGCGAACTTGTATGATCCTGAACCTGAAGCATTTCCACTACCAGTTACAATTAAAGTTACAGTTTGTCCTGCCGCCGCATCTGAAAATGCTGACAATGTAAGTCCTGATGTAATTGTTACAGTCTGAACATTGCCGTTGCTTATACTGATAGATGGACTATCAGTTGAACCAAGTGCGTGAACTGTTTCCTTGTAATCCTCTAAGGTTTTGTCTTTAATTGTTTGTGTTGCGTCTTCTGACACCAATGTAGAATTGCTACCTGCTGGTAACAACAATTCATTTGTAACACTTGCTGAATGTGGTTGTGATTTTATTGTTTGTCCATGACTGTTTGATTCACAGTTTAGTCTTATAGCACCTGCGTTTGTGTTGCCTCTTACTTCCACGTAACCTGTGCCGTTTGGACTTAAATTTATGTTTGCGTTACTTGTTGAAGTAAGATAACTTCCGTTCATGTCCAAGTTGCCACCAAGTTGTGGTGACGTATCCTCAACAACATTTGAAATACCGCCTGCTGATAAAGTCTGTGGTTCAAATCTTGATTGAGAATTGTTGTATGTTAATACCTGTCCATCAGCCGCACCACTGATGTCTACATCACTTAGATTGCCAATGGATTGGCTTGTAATGTTTTCTAATTTATCTGTGTTAAGGTTATTAATGTTGGCATCCGCTTCCGCGATTGTCAACGCTGAACCTTTTGTGTTTCTTAAAACTACTGTTGACATAGCAATACCTCTCCTGTTCTGTTAGTAGAATGAGGGCGTCAATATGACACCCCCATTATAAACTTTATTAAGCAAGTGAAACTGTTAGGTTTCCGCTTGAAACTTGGAATGTATCGCCTGATTCAATTGTTTTTGACGTTGTCACCGCACCATAGAACAATACGTTCCCTGATGTTGATGCGTCCATTACTGCTACGTGAGTAACTGTTCCCCAGTTGGCTGTTGCCGCTGAAAAAGTAACGGTTGCTGAAGTTGAAGCACTACCACTTGAAGAAGCCGCAAAAGACACTGATTGTCTTCCGTATGCTGTTCCTGAAGTAGAAATCTCCGCACTTGGTGAGTTCGCTTCTAATCCCGTATCTGCTGTAAAAAGAGCAAGATAGATATTAGATGGTTGCGTGAACGCTGTGTTTCCTAACACATGGTCCAATAATTTATCTTCTAAATAATCTGAAGCCGCTGACATAATATTTCTCCTTATGTATTAAGTTGTCTGTTCGTCAAACAGACAACGGAGTTGTCTGTGACTTGCTTTTTTGCTTTAGCACTTGTATTTATATGATACCTTAATAAAACGTCAAAAAACCTGAAAAAACGTCAAAAAAAGATTTACAAATCATATCCATACACGGTAGAAGTGCTGGATCCTGTTATTAAACCGTTTGCTGGCACGGTATTAAATGCTGTTATAACTTGGTATGGAATACCGCCTAATGAACTTGAACTTGCTACATTAACCGTTGTATCTATTTGTATTTGGTTTGATACAACAGAACAAGTTAATGGCACGGTAACGGTTGCCTCTCCTGCTTGTGGCACTGGCAAGTATGCTGAACGTCTTGTGGTTAAACCAGTTAACAAACCACTTGTGCCATCGTATATAGCACACCAAACAATAGGCACCAATGTGTATTCACAGGTAGTGTCTGCTGGTGGTTGTGGTCCAGTAGATGCGTTGTTTTCAATTGTAAATGTAGCAGTATTAGAAGCAATTGAACAACTATTTGTTTCTGTTGGTGTAAATGTAATTGTTACTGATTCATCTGCGTTGAATGTGTTATTGTCACTGGTGTTTATTGTTAAATTTGCGACATTGCTGTTTACGGTAACTGTTCCTGTTAATGCTGTTGTAATGCTTGATGTATCGCCTGTAATAGCGTAATTAAGTGTTGATCCATCTGCTTTGCCCACAGTGGCTACGTTGACGGTTCCACTGCTACCTTGTGTAATGTTGTTGGCAGTAACACCTTGAACATACTCAGTAGGCTCAGGTAAGGCCCTATAATGCGTTGTAGAGCCGCCTACAACAATGTTAAATGAAGTATCAGCACCAACGTTGGGTGTAAACGTAAGAGAACCATTTTGACCTGACATTGTTACATCGCCTGTCAATGGTATGTCTATCTGTCCACTTGTTAAACCACTAACCGTGTAAGGATATTCATAATTTGGTGCTTCTAAGAAACAAACCTCACAGTCATGGCTTACACTTAAGGTTGTGCTTTGTCCAGGACATAACATAATTGGATCACTTGAACTACCACTACCTGCGCCTGTGGGTCCAGCACCAGGAGCCGCAGTAAGATTAGGTTTCTTGGCACCTGCTGTCATTAGTGCCTGTGTATCCTTGTCATTGAATTGTATGTCTTGTGTTAAAACACCTGTGTCTTCATCAGCACTTAGGATATTTTTGAATATACCATTTGCTATACCCAACAAGGCATTGGCACCAAGCAGTTTAGCAATATCAAATCCTACCTTGGCATCATCGCTTTGGTCTATTTCAGCATTGAATACCTTGCTCTTGATACCATTGAAGTTTGTTCTAAGGTCATATGTTAATCCGCTTTCTGTATATATGGTTCCGTCATATTCCTGTGCTATGACTGAGTAAATTAGGTTGCCATCATCAGCATCTTCTTGGCTAACCTGTATGACTCTGAATTCTTTTGTGTTGAATTGTAAGGCACTTGAGGTGACTGTAATAACATCTCCTGCCTTTAATTCATTTGCGTCAAAGTTTGTTCTAAATTCTATAATAAGATCCAAACGACTTTGTTTTAATTCTCTACCAGCAATAAATTGTGCTTGGATTGGATCATTGACCTGGGGTAGTTTTAGTTCTAATATTTTGTCAAGTTCACCATTGAATCTTTCAGTTGAGTCTATGGTTACATCAATAGCATCTACCGTGTCTCTCATGTCCTTGTGTGGAAAACTAACTGTGACACCGTTGTAGAGATCTGTTAACCCTGTGCCACTAACAGCAATTTCTCCTATGATGTTGCTGTCTGAAAAAGACATAACACTTGCCGCGGCATCATTTAGTATAACGGTCCATTTACCTGCGTTTGGATCCCATGTTAGATAAGCACCACTCTGATTGGCAAGAGTGTTGATGTTATCCAACACATTGTTACTTGTGTCAACTAAACCATTAATTCTAAATTTATTTTGTGATGCCATTATCTATCCTTATTCATACCTATATATTACACCAACGTCAACAGTAGCAGAGGTTGGATCAACAATTTGGTCTTCGTCTTCCGCAGATACATAAACAAAATCATCTTTTGCTACTACATACTTGCCAAATTTATCAGCCGCTGAACTTGTGTTTAAGTTAGGATTGGTCACTTGTTTGTGTAACTGGAAGTCAGGTATTCTATAGATGTTGACTGTGCTGTTCTCTGAACCAGTTGCGAAGATTAAATCACTCATTGACAATGAATTACAGGTTGTAGCATTTGCCAACATTGCTGTTCCATCTGATATTCTAAATACCATTGTTCCAGAAGAACTGTCTGAACTATTTGACACACCAACATATTCTGAATTAATACATAATCTGTCAAATGTTTTACCTGATGGTCCTGTTATTGTTGTTACGGCGCTACCATCACTTGCGTCACGAATAATAATCATTGATCCTGTGCCACTGCCTACGGGTTTTTGTCCTACCACAGCATAGTATTCAAAACAACTACCAACTGCGTCAAATCTCGTCATACCAGTAAAGTCTGAAATTGCTAAATTAAAATTACTGTTGGTTGAAGTATCCCATCTGGTTGTTTGTCCAAACCAATCAACTACGGCTAAAGCATCGTCAAATGAACTACTGCCTGTAGTGCTATAAAGTCCCATACCCTTGATCTGTGGAACATTGCCGTCATCATAACCGCCTAAGATTTGACTGGTTGCTGTGTTAATTACACCATTTTTATGTTGTCCGTTACTTAAACTGAAACTGTCTGAAATTCTGAAATATAATTGTCTCGCATTAGGTCCATACCATTGGGCACCGTAGAACTTGTTATTTTTAACACCAAGAACAAAACCGTAGTAGTAGCCACTGAAAATTCCAGTTCCAGCATTTACAAAACCGTTAAGTTCAGTTGGTCCAGCATCAGTTCCTTGTAATGAATCATTATTAATATTCCAGGTTCCACTGCCACCTGAATAACCACTTGATCCACTATCTGGACCAAAGACACCGTTTGTGATCTCTGTGGATGAAGCATTAGCATATACTGACGTTAACGTAGCATCAGTATTCACGCTGACGCCAGGATAAGTATCTCCTCCTGCCCAAGCAATACCATATTTTCCTCCAGTTAAACCTCTACCCATATGAGTGTCTCCAAAACCGCCTTGGTGACTGAATCCTTTATAGTTGTTAAAGCCTGGATAATTAAATCCTATTGTAGACATACTGGTTACAACACTCAATGTTTGTTGTAAGTCCTTGGTTGTGGTAGCAGTTACATCTACACTGAATCTGGCAAGTATAGCAAATTCAACTTCTACTGCTCCAACGTTTATTGCCGCTATCATGTGAGATGAAGCGCCTTTTATTAGAGGTTCACTTACAAATGTTAGGCTTGAAGTAGCACCAAATGATGCTATTGTTTTGAATGTGCCAACAGTCCATTGCTTTGTTGTTCTTACACCATCTATTGTTGCTATTATCTTACAGGTATAAGCAAATGAACCTTGGTGGTCAGCACTTGGTAGTGTAATGGTAGGAGATCTAACTGCCTCCCAATCACTTACTGAATCTATACCACTGACAGTAAACACACCATTAAGGTCTGTAACTGTGACACCTGAAGGTAAACTACCAAATGACACAGTGGTTCCACTTAAGGCACTAACATCAACTTCAAACACCACCAAGGCTATGCTTGGTTTTACTATTTCAACTATATCAATTGTTCTTTGTAGAGTGAACGTTTGGGATGATATTGATTGTGATGTAAGATCCGTTGCGTTAGGAAAATTAAAGAACACAAAACTTGGACGGTTTTCAGTATATGATACCACCCCATCTGCGAATGTGTTAAGTTCAACTAATGTTGTCATTGTATATCTATCTCACTGCTTGAAACACCTGCTCCATACCTTGTGTTCTGTAGATAATCATTTAGAACATCTCCAGGTTTGGTCATTGTGTTGGTTAATTTAAATTGTATGTCCTTGCCTATGGTTGTTAATTTTTGTTTCTTGTTGTATGTAAATTTTATTATGGCAAAAGCAAGGTTGTCTAATGTTTTTGTAGATGTCCAACCTGGAAATACATCATAGGCATTTGAAGCATTGCCTGTGCTTTCTGTTGAGAAGTTTACAGGTGATGTGCTACCATTGTTGAAAGGATAAACTTTTATCAGTCCATTCCAAACGTCGCTGGAGTTGCCGTCATCATCAAATATGTTTTTAGAAGTTATACCGTCACTGTCAAAACCAATTCTGAATCCGTCAATGTAGACTTCGTTGAATGATATTGTGCTTGCCGTGCCGTCAATAAGATTGCCTGTAGTTTCACATAGTGCTACACAGACAAACAGGTTGGTGTTAGATGAATCTAAGTGTGCGTCAATTATCTTGCCAGGCACAAAGGCACTACCATATAACACAGGCACTGAATGTTCAGTGTCTGGATCAAGAAGTATTTGTGTGCCTTTATCTTGTATGCCTTTGTTTGACTTGTTGGCGCTTTTTAACACTTTGTTTAATGCGTAACCTAAAAGAGCAGTTCTGGCTAAATTGCCACCAATTGAATCACCTGTAACGAAACCTAATGCTTTCTTACCAAACCCTACAATGTCACTAATGAAACTCATTATGGTGCTCCAAAATCTAACTTGGTTCCTTTGATGATTGGCACTCTGTCCATGCCTGTATCATTTGGAAAGAAACGTTTGTTGCTGGTTGGGTTTGTAAGTCTACCACTTATCTTATCTTGAAGAACAGAAAGATAATTGGCACATTCAAACAATATAATGTTTGTGGCAGATCTTTCTTCCACGGTGTAATCTTCTTGTAGGCTAAAGTTGTTTACCCTACCAAAGAAATAACCTTGTGTGCCAAGTAAATTGTTGTTAGAAGGATCTCTAAACTGTCTACGTATTTCTACTGTGGATCCTTTGATCTTACTAAACAATACTTCTGGTATGCTGTTAGTAGGCACACCTGATACTGTCAGTGTTATTTGATCTGATGTTGGACGTAATTCACTTGTGATTGGTGTAACATTTAAAAATTCACCTAAAGGAGTATAAGTGTCTGAATCTATTGTTACAGCGGCATCACTGTCAGTGAATAAAAGTGTTTGAACGGCAAATGCCGCACTTGAGGTTGTTCTATATTGAGTAACAACCAATTTAACAAATAAATTTGTTTTAACAGATGTGTATGAAGTAAGTGTTGTCAAGATTTATACCTCCACAAACACAAACGGACCACTCCACCTAACCTGTTGGTTACCAAACACCTCCCATTGCGGAAAATCCACACAAAGAACTGTGTATGACTCTTCAGAACTTGGTGTTGAGTTGCTGTAATACCAAGGATGTTTAGCATAGGTAATAGTTATTGTGCCTGTTGTGCTTTTACCAAGAGTTTCTAATCCTTCAATTGAACTTTTTTCGTCTGCCCACTTAGGACCATCAGGTAAACGCACCGTAAATAATTTTTTAGGTGTTCCTCTGCTTACTGCTTTGACTGTTCCATCTCTTGCCTGTGTAGAAGCAGTCGTGTCTAATCTGTTTATGCTTAACGACGTTGCGTTGTTTATAACATATTGAAAACTCATCTATCTATCTCCTTGTTGGCACCTTACGAGCACCTTGTGTAGCAACAGCATGAATGAATCCAGGATCTCTTGCTATTAATGATTTGAAACTCAACGCATCAACGGCGTTGATGTTATATGTAACTGCGCCACCGCCTGTCATTGGCATAACGGTTGCTGGTCCACTTACAAGTTCAGGACCTCTTTCACCTACAACACCAAATGATCCTGAAGGAATCATACCTCCATTGGCAAAGAATCCAGCAAACAATTTACTTAATGAAGCACCACCTCCACCACCGCTAAATGCGCCAAGTGTTTGTGCCATTAGTTGTTGTATCTGACTACGCAATAGTGTCTCAAGCATATCAGCAATAAGACCTCTAAATTCTAACTTACCTGTCTTAACAAAATCTACTATTGTGTCTTCAATACCTCTACTCATTTGTGTAAACATTTTTTCTGCTGTCTTTGCCGCGTTTGTGGCATCTTCAGCAAAGTTCTGGAATGCCTTACGCCAACCAAATTCAAACGAACGTTGAACTTCTCTCTGGCGTCTTGCGTTTTCAGTAATCTTTTCAAATGCCTTTTCTGCTTCTGCTTCTAAGACTTTTATCTCTCCAAGATATGCTTCGCTTGAAATAAGTCCATCTTCAAACTGTGATTTGATGTTACGAATTGATTGTATAAGTTTGTCATCAATCTGTCTACGAATGTCTTCTATTTCTTTTTGGAATGGTGTTAGGCTCAAATCATTTAGACTACGTTGACTTTCTCTGATTGAGTCCGCTAAATCTTCTTCTAAGTCTCTACGGTTTTGTAGTATAGCAACACGAGATTCTTCTTCTATACGATTTTTCTCTCTAAGTTCTAATTCTGCTCTTAGTCCTGTAAGACTTGTGTTGTATAATTCTGTTATTTGACCTATTTGTTTTTCAATCTCGTCTGCTTGTATCTTAGTTTCTTCAGTGTTTTTCTTACGTAGGTCTAACACCTTCTCTTGTAAAGGACGGATTGTATTGAAATAATTTTGTGTAAATCTATCAAGTTCACGTTGAACGTTAACCTGTGATTCTGTCATTGTAAGATATCGTTGTTCTTGTTCTACCTTTTTCTTGACATCATTGACAGAGTTTTTGTATTGTTTGAAGTAGTCTATTGAACTACGTGTGATTTCGTCTTGTTTTGCTTTAAGGTCTTTGAACTGGTCTTTGAAATTGTTTATTTCAGTTGTGTCTAATTCAGGTTTGATCAGAGGACCCGCAGGCATATCTGATCCTTCATTTATTTCTTCTAATTTTTTGTTAAGGTCGTCTATGTTGTTAGCGGCATCTCCTGTCATGTTCTCAATGGTTGCTACAATACCTGCCGCCGCGGCAACACCTGCCGCTACTTTAGCCAATCCAATACCTGTAACACCCTGTAAGATGGCACCTGCTGTTGCCGCCGCTCTTAATCCTTTGGCAAATTCAAATGTAGCCGCCGCAATGGTTAAAATTAAACCTGCTGTTTTAGCCGCAAACACACCACCTATGATTGCCGCCAAGTATTTGAAGTTTTCTGTGGCAAATGTAATGGCATTGCCTAAACTTGCGCCAATTGATGAGATTAACGCCTCATTACGTTCTATAAAGTTTGAAATACCTCTAACAGCATCACCCAATGCTTGGTTAAATCCACCTTGTCCAATGGCATCAGCGGCGTTACCCAGAGCATCACCAAGGTTACTAAATGCTTGGCTAAGATTGTTTGCTCTTTCTTCACTGGCACCTGCGAACATCTCCTCCAAACCTTCAGTAAGAGCACCAAGAATAATCTGTGCGCCTTCTGCCGTTTGTCCAAATTTGGATATTTCAAGTCTTGATAGTCCAAGTTTATCACCAAGAATTTTGAATACAGGAATACCTCTATCAGCAAGTCTGTTTAGATCCTCAAGACCCAAACCACCTTCTGTAGTTCTGGCAAACAAGTCTGTGATGGCTTGTAAAGCACCAACTGAATCAGTAGCAACACTGGCAACATCAGCAAATAATGACAGTTGTTTGACTGTTGGATCTAATCCAGCACTTTTTAATTTAACAACCGTTGCTGTAAGGTCTTCAACTGAGAATACACTTGATTTGGCAAATGCTTTGATCTGTTCAAATGCCTGAGCACCATCGCCTGTCTCTCTAAATAAGAATTTTAAGGTAGTTCTAAGATCTTCAAAACGAGCAGTAGTGGTTGCTAATTCTCTGAATGTGAATGCCGCCGCAACTGCCGCCGCAATACCGCCCAACGCTGATTTCAAACTGCCTATAGATTGTTTTGCGCCTCTTGTATCTACGTCAACGGTATATCTTAAATCTGCCATCGCTTATTTCCTTAATATTACACGGGATATTCTATCCTTGATGTATTTTGTAGTTGGTTCACTCATACCACGCGGTGCTTGCCTGCTGTGTCCTTTATCAAGCGGCACAGCGTAATTGTAATTGGCTTTAATTTTGCGACCTTGTAGTCTTGTTCTACGACGGGCATTTCCTGTGTCAATTGGAGTAATGCTTTTCCAATATTTGTATGCGTCCTTTGGCAAATCTTGAAAACGAGCACTAATACGTCCAAGGCTTTGTCTAATCCTTGCTGATTGAACTTTAACTACTCCTGCCATCGTCTTGCTCCTTTACCTGGTCTAACATACCTTTAAGATCCTGTGTGCTATACCCATGATCCGTTTTGTCTTTAAGGTTGCCCCTCTCTTTTTTATTTAGATATGATTCGTATTCTAACGAAAGATTAGCACATTTCATATCTAAACTATCCCCCAACCTCATCAGTTGCGAAGGTAATAAACCATACCTTCTTGCGACAGAATCAAGTATCAATAAATTTGATACTTCAGGATCTAAGCCGTCTTGGAAGTTGGGGTCACGAAGTTTCCCAATGCGACCACAGTCTTCTCAACAGCCTTTATCATAACATCATTTGGTAGAACCTTGCCGTTAGCAAGAATTGGTTTTCCTTTCTCATCAAGGATTAATTCTTTCATAACATTTACGACTTCTTCCATCTGTTGTTGTCCTTGTAAATTTGCCAACTTCATAAACGTTGACATATCTACTCTGTCATACACCCAAAACTCAATAGGATCTTTATACCTTTCCACAAGGGACTGGTCGTCTAATACTATCTTTGTTAATTGGGGTTCTTTTGCTAATTCTTTAAGTTTCATCTGTTAATCTCCATTCCTTTCAATCAGTTTGTGTGTAAGCATGATAACAAATTTTAATCTTGTTGTTGCTTTCTTAATGTCTGCTTCCGCAGTTTTTATTTCATTGGTTGCCTTTGCTGTTTCTGCCTGTATACTTTGAACAAGTTCTTTGTCCGTTTTTTTATCTAATACATCCATCAATCTATCTCTCTTTGTATTTATTATATTAGGAATATTGGGGGGTAAAACCCCCCAATACTGCCCTCACCTTCCTTAATCACAAGGATTAAGAAACTGTGTAGTCTCCATCAACTGTGATAGTAATTGGTGTTACCCAAACTGGCGCATCTGCTGAAACAGTAGGTGCTAAACCAGTGATATAACCATCACCTGTAATTGTTTTACCTGTAGCGCCACCGTCAGTGTCACCAAGATAAAGTGAGAACGAAACTTTTGTTTTGTTTTTTGACAAATTAAAAACTCCGCTGTAAGCCGCTGTGTTGGCAGTGGCTGAACTGTCTCCAAAGAATGAAGTCTGTTCTAATACCAAGTTCATACCTAAACTGTTTGTGGCAGTAGTAGCAATCTGTTGTTTTGCCCCACTGTCTAATTGAGTCCAAGTAAAAACATCGTTGGCATTGTTCACAGTCACATCCTGTAGAGCAGGTAGTGTAAGACCAGTGTCTGAACCGTTCGCCTGAACACTAATTGATAGTGTTGATTGAACGCCGCTGACTCCTGGTGCTGGATAAATGTAAGCCATTTTTGTTTTCTCCTTTAGGTTACTTTATTAAAACGTATTTCCATTGAATTAACTATTAGATCGCCTTGAAATTCAGTTACAGCATCCAACTCTCTACGGTGTATGCCCGTGACAGTTGTAATGTTTTTCGCCGCTCTCAAGTTCGTAACTAATGTATCGTAATTCGCTGGTAATTGCTTCGCATCCGCAGAAAAGTAGATACTAACTGCTGTGACTTCGTTGTCAATGACAGGTCCGTCTAAGGCACTAACAAGTGGTTCAGTGCTTGTTTGCTCATTGCCTATGTAAATCTTTTTAGGATTACTTAGATACAATGCTGTTCCACTCTGGTCATAGGGCAATTCACTTGAAACACTGAATGTTCCTAATGATAACCCATTGACGTAATTAAGTATCTCTTGCCGCATTTAACGTATCCTCTTAAGGTTGATTTGTCCTGGTGATTTCTCAGAGGATTCAACTGTGTTGTCCCCATCAAAATCATACCAATCACCAGCAGTGATAAGTTCATTGAATAATGCTTCCGCTTTGTTTTTGTAATAACCCATCTTTTGTCTTTCTGCGTTGTCTTCGTTTCCAAAGTCAGCGACAATAGGTAGAATATATTCACTCAAACCTTCATAGATTGCCAAATCTCTAAAGTCATTTAAACGACCTTTGATTTTATCTGGATCCACGGCAGGAACATCTGCTACTGTGTTGTAAGCAATTGAACTATCACGTCTGATGTAGTATGAACGCCACCAAGACGAGGAGCGTATCTTTGTTAAAACACGCTCCGTCGCCCTAATTAAACCGTCTTCAACGACATCATCAGTTAGTCCTTCATTTGAATCAAAAAGGCGCTGATCTTTGTCAACGACATCTTGAAAATCTGCGAAACTAATTGTTATATTAGAGTCTATTATGAAGGACATACTACTTAACTCCCAGATTAGTCAGAAGCAGAACCAACAATCTTCACGCCATGTGACGCTTGAAGTATTGCTTGTCCTACATCAACGCTCATACTGATGTCTGTAGATCTTGTAGATGCTCTATCTTCAGTCTTCATCTTAACACCGCCACGCATCGCATGACCTATTGCTGTAGGGGCAAATACTGCTCCTACCATGTTAAGTTCAGTGTCTGAATCAGTGTCTAAGTCTGATTTTACAAGAGCAGATTCGTATACAGAACATCCGCCTATAGTTCCAATGAAGCCTCTTTCAAGGATACCAGCACCATAGTTGTTAGCAGTAGCAACTGTGCCACCTGCGTTGTATAATGCTTTCTTGATTTGTAATGCTTGTCTTGGACCAATTACTGCGTTTAATGGACCAGTGATTTTATTGCCTCTTAATGTAGCAATAGCATCCATGATGTTGTCCACTGTGATAGCAGAGTCTTCTGTGCCTACAGATTGTGTAATAGAGTTGAAAAGTGCGAACACTTTGTTGTCCATTTTTTCTGCGATAGCACGTCCAGCCTGTGCGCCTAAGTCACCAATGACATCTCTTTGAGCAGAGTCTTTTAAGAAATCCGCTACTTGGAAAAATGTTCCCACTTCACCAATTGTAATGTCAACTGAGTTAGTATTAGTGTCAGCCGCAGAAGGCGCCGCGCCTTCTGTTAAATCAGCGGCTGTAACCGCTGTGTATACTGGCACTTGTATAGTTTTGCCTGAGTTAGCAGGCATATCAAAAACAGTCACTAACTGTCTTGCGATGCTTGATTCATACGCCGCAAATTGAGCGTCACCAAGCAAGGAAGTTAACAGTTCGCTGTTATTTGTAGTTGTATTAGCCATTTGTTTTCTCCTTAATTAAAATGTTTTGGCATTTTAGTAAGTGATATTACCTTTGGCTTTTGCCTCAGCATATCTCTTACGATGTTCAGGATTGCTCATATCCAATGCGGAGAATTCTATTTTACCAGTGTTGGATTCAACACCTAGGCTACTCTTTGAGTTAGTAGTTGAAACAGTTGGTGCTACAAAATGGGCATTCGTGTCAAGGAACTCCTTAACTAAATCGTCTACACCAATTGGTGCTCCACTGTCATTGTAACGGACTGATCCGTCTTTGCCTACTACCTCAACGTCACCCCCTTCGCTTAGGCGCACTTGGTTAGATAAAAGTTGTTTCACCTGTTCAGGATTTACACTTCTATATTTTGCCGCCGCGTTAAGCAACGGTGTATTAACCTTATACTCCTTGATTATAGAGTCTCGTCTTTGGATTTCGCTATCCTTCTTAGCGGCAAGTTCTTGTAGAGTCTTTTCAAACTCTCCACGCTTGATTTGTTCCTTACGTTGGCGTTCTTCTGCCTCAGTCTTTAGTTGACGTAATTCTTCTACATCTCCTAAATCAGAATATTTGTTTTCAAGTTTACGAGTTAATGAACCTTTCATTCTGGCCATCATATCGTCTACTTCTTTTTGCGTGAAAGTCTTTTCCGCTGGTGCCTCAATTTCTGCGTTTGGTGTCGCCTCCGTTTGAGTTACGTTTGTTTCGTTTACCAATGTATTGTCTGACATTGTGACATCGCCTCCTATGAGTTAGTTTATATAAACATATTTATTCAAATGCTTGATTACACCGTTTTTATACGGTTCGTCTCGCACGTTGTAACCCTTCTCTGTCCTGTTGTATAAGCACAGGCACTGGTGTAGAGTTAATACCAAATGAAGGGTGGCTGTGTAACCACTCTTCTGATTGACGTTCGTCATTAAGACGTTGTTCAATCTTTTTTAGCAACCTTGGCTTCCTGTCGCAACAGTGAACCCTGGCTTCTAAATCTCCTAAGTCCGTTATGTCTCCTGTGTATAAAACAATTTCTATCTTGTTTCTCTTCCAGGCACTATAACTCCATGGACAATAAGAGCGGATGGAGTAAAAATAATCACTCCAAAGAGCCTTATCTTTTACCGCCTCTTTTACCGCCTCTTTTTCCACCTTTTTTCTTTTTCTTTTTCATAGCCATGATATTCTCCTTATTCTTCTATATCCCTTAATTGGTCCATATTGTCCTCTGGATGCGTCCAACCCTGACTTTGTAGCGCCAAGTGTTCTGCCTCTGTTTGGGCGACTCTCTCTTCGCCTGTCTGTGGGTCACGCATCACGTGTGGTATATACGCATCCAGGGATTCTATTACTGACGGATCAACTTCCATCCATTCCATGATCTGACGATCAATCTCTTTATGGACCTTCTTATCTGTAGCACTATCTTTGGCTATCTTAAGTTGTTGTATCTCGCTCTGAGTATCTCTTATGTTGAATGAACCAGGATAATCTATTGACCCTGTCCATTCGTATCCCTGATACGCACACCATAACTTCCATACATATTCTTCTGCTAATTCAATGGCATCTGCCTTTTCTGAAAGTCTTGCGTTTAATAATTCAAATTCTTGTTCCTGGGCAACTCCGCTCATGCGCCTCGCTTCCGTGCTTCTTATGGACCCTGTGTTGGCAATCTTGTCAATTGCGTCCACAGTTTGTTGGATTGAATTGTGTATGCTTTCTACACTTGCTCCTGTGTATTCTAACATATAAGGTTTTAGTCCAGGATCTAAGTTCTCTGGCATATGAATAAGAGCACCAGCACCTGTGCCTACATTTGTTTCTGGTGTAGCAACAAGTGAAGGGTGTGTGTTTAGTCTTATTGATTCTTCTATGTTAGATGTAGCATTGTAAATGAAACGTTGTAAGTCCGCTATGTCTGCCAAGTCTGAAACACCAATGCCTCTAACGGTGCTTCTGATATTGTATACACATACAGCAGGAATCATACCCAATTGGTTTGCTTCTTCATACTGCTCCTGTATCTCTGCCCTGTCAACATCAACAATGGACGTCTTGATAATCTCTGGTGTCCATTCTTTTACAACACGGATTGATTGGTTTACGTCTTCTAAATATTTGAAATACTTTAACACATACTTGCCGTTTGGTAGTCTTGTGTATTGCCAATCTAAAACTGTGAGTGGTGTTAATAAATTTAGATATGGACGAACGCCTGCTTCACGTTGATCGCCTCTTGTTGTAGCACCTACGTCTGGTTGTGTTACAACGATCCATGAATGTCCAAACACTGATGCCCAACACATTGCGTCCTTCATGAATGCGTCCATGCTTCTGCCGTCCAGGTCAGCATCTTTCATAAATTCTTCTAATTCTGGTAGTCCATCAATTGAACCGTATTCTCTGATTGGTTCTTGTCTGAACAAGAATGATTTGTATATTGAAACAACGGAGTAACAGTGATTGGTTAGAGGTGTTGCTCTTAACCTTGCTGTGTATTCTCCATCTGTTTCTAATTGATATCTTGTTAAATGTTTTGCGTCTCTGTAAGTTTCACCACCTAAGTATGATTCTAATAGATAACGCCATCTTGGTTGATAGGTGTCATATAGTTCATTGCCTGATACTAAATGACTTATCTCTGTTTGTATTGTTTCTGTAATTGTCGCCATTTTCTTCCTTCTAAATTAGACAGTTTCTGTTGTTATACCATGTCCCCAACGTTGAGGAAGAGCAGGGACAACCTCTTTACGCAATGGAAATAAGAATGCTACGCAATAACTTAGAGCGTCAAATTGGTGCGAAAAGTCTGCCTTCCCGCCCTTTTCAGGCACCTGCGTCCCTTCACGAAAATTGTATTTTTCCATGCTTTCTATAGTGTATTTACACGATTTACTTATAAAGAGCCTTCTTATGCCGTCTGCTGAACAGAATCTGGCATTAGTAGCATTGATCCTATCCCTTATAGCATCATGCCTTCTTGGGGCCTTTACTATGAAGCCTGCGTTCTGTAATATGCTATGATCCGTCATGCCATTGGCACTTGTTCTACGTTGAGAACCGCTTGGATCAGGATAGAAAAACGTTTTGCTCTTTGGATATCTATTTCGTATTTCGTCCGCCATTTCTTGTGTGTTTGAATTGAACATTTGTATCTCATCAACGCACCATAACACGTCGCCCTGTTGAACAAATATACAAGCGGTGATTGGTGATACGTTGAAGTCCCCGCCCACGTGTATTGTTCTGTAGTCTAAGCCTTCTGGCATTTGCTTGATGTTGTGTTCTCTATCAAACGCCCATGCCACCCTTGCCTCTGTGGTTTCAAATGATGCTTCAAACTCCTGTCTAAATTGTTTGAGACTCATTTCTGATTTTGCCTGTTCTATTTCTTCTGGTTCTACAAAGCCTGCCTGTTTGGTTGTGAAGGTCCAACTCTTCCATTCCTGGGGTAGTTTCTCCTCCATCTGATATATGTCATAGAACCAATTTGATTTGCCCTTTGGTGTTGATATAAACATAGCACCACCTCTTTGATCAGCAAGTGCTGGACGAATTACTGCTTGAAATAATTCTGGATCAACATCAGCACATTCATCTATAACAACATAACTAAGACTTACACCTCTAAGAGCGTCAATGTTCTCAGCACCCTTGAGACTTATGATGCTACCGTTCTTAAGGAATATTGTTAGTTCACTTTCGTTGACCTTTTGTATCCAACGTAGGTCCAACAATTTTTCTTTCAATAATCTCCAAGCAATCATCTTTGCCTGACGATAGGATGATGTAATGTAGAATATATTTTGATTTGGATTCCTTGCGTGATAGCATATCTCTCTTATGGATAGATATGTCTTGCCGCTTCTCCGCCCCGCACAAATAGTTTTAAAGCGGTGTGTGTTTTCCGCAACCTCTGATTGCCATTTTGCTAAACGCATACCAATATTTAGCAGTCTTAAAGATCTGACTCTATATCATTGGTTAAGACGAGTGTCTTCTTCTTTATATCGTATAGTTCGTTCTGTAGTTGGTTTAGTCGTTGGTTGACCGCGGAATAGTTTGCGGTTAATGTTCTATGGTGATCACTTAACTCCACCATTAGATCCTGTAGTTTATTATTATGATTAACCAATTGTGTTATAGTGGCACGTTGGTTAACCGTTTCCGCTCTCAGATTATTAAGTTCATCAAACGGTGAATAGTTTCTATTAAACATATCGTCTCCTGTATCCCACCAATCCTTGCTCATGTAAATATTTATTGGTTTGTTGATATACCATATATTGTGCTTTAATCCTTATGAAGTTTGTAGGTCTTTGATTTGACCAAATACACTTCTGATTGCCTCTTCTTTGGTGACCCATTTTATTGGTAAGTTGTTACCTACCTTATCATATACCGCCAACCAAACACAATCAGTATCAAACTCCTGTTTGCCCATTACTCCATGCTCTGTCATGACTGATTCACCTCTCTGTATGTAAGGCAAAGCAGATTGGCAACGTGGTCTAAGGTAGTCAGCACGAACACGGCACTCTTCTGGTGTATACATCTTCTTCATATCTAACAATTCCTTGGCAGGTTGTGTAAATTCAATAAACACACCAGGCAAACCGTTCTGTTTCAGGTCTATAAATGTTCTTGTCATACTACATTATAGCATATTTGGCGGTTATTAGTCAACCGCTTAGAATCCGCTATTTTACTGGCTTTTTTGCCCCTCTACCGTAAAATGGGTATCAAATGTTGGTTGATTTAGTGTGCCTTTTGATGCGTCCACGTTGGGCAACCAAATATCCAATGCTTTATTCAATGCTTCTCTAACGTTCATCATTGTTCTGAATGTTCTTGTTTTGATTGACTTGTTGTGTTTACCAAGATTGGCGTGTGTGACAGCATCTGGTAAACGTTCAGTTTCGTGAACTGGTGGATATAGCACATTGTCCGTATAATCAGCACATTTTTCAATGTGTGTAAGCAGAAAGTCAATGTCCCTTTCCACATATAAAGGCAATTTGATTTTGCCTGATTCTGATAGTATTTTGGCACAGGTCAGTATACACTTCCATATTGAGTTGTCATAATCGTGCCAATTTTTGATTACTTGACTTGAGGGTTTCATACCACCATTTCTGTTGATATAGTCGTTCATTTGTTTCAGGCTAACACCCATGGCGCCTGCTATGTGTTCATTTGTCATAATATCTCCTTTAATTGCCATTGTTTATATTATACTATTCTTTTGGTTCTGTGTCAACCTCTATTTTGGACTCTTTTACAACTGAAGGTTGTTTTAGTTCAAAAGCACTGGCTTCCACTGGTTTCTTGTCTTTTTTGGTTATTTTGGTAAATCCTTCTTTTGGATTGCCCTTGTATTGGTGTTCACCATCAGTCCATAGATTATGTTCAAGTTGTTTCATCGTTTTGCTCCTTTGTTTCTACCCAAGGTAGTGGTTGATTGTCTTCTTGGTTAAGTGGTTGGTCCGCCATGCCCAATAGGTTCTTAGCAAGGAAGATTTGAACTGATGCGTTCATGTTCTTACAGGCATTGTTAAGCATAGCACGTCTAAGGGTTATTTTTAAGTCCTCACGCCCTTTTGTAAGATTATCCGCAAAATTGTAACGTAGGGTATCCTCCTTGATTCCAAAATAGTTTGATATTTCGTTATCACGGCAACCCAATGCGGCTAATTTTTCTACATCTAATGGGGGAATAACTTTTTTGTCCCTACCTACAGCAATGCCTTGTATAACGGCTTCTACTATCTTTTTAGGTTTTGGACCTGGTTTGTTCTCTGTGCCAATGTTTTTTACGGACATTGTATCCTCGCCTCCTTTGGAGTTTGTGTTCATGTATATTTATTGGATTGTGGGTAAATCTGCTATATTATGGTAGTTAATCACGACAATCATAGCAGGGTAGGCCCAATTCATCCATTTTTTGTAGGAATGCTTCGTGTGGATTAACAAGGGCATATTCTCCTTCTTCTGGGTTCCACCATTCCTCCACCAAATTATTGATGTAAAATTCTACTTCATGCCAACGGCTTTCATCCACCGTTAACCAATGTGTGTGTTGTCTTATCTGTTGTAACATGGTGTCCATTTCACTGTTGATGCTTTGCGTAGACTCCAACCATGTTTGTTTACTCTGGCATAAAACAACCATCCTGGTATGCCTCGCTGTTTTGCCTTACGCATTGCCTTGGCTTTGTCACTGGTATAATACCTGCTGTGCTTTGTTCTTGTGTATGGATCTCCCTTGATCCAGTTCTTTGGTCCATATGGTTTGGTTGGGTCCTTGCGATGTAGGTCTGAAACGTGTTCAAGGTCTCCCACACAATCAAAGAAGTTGATAAATCCTTCTTCTCCAAACTCTTCACGACTCCATTCATCCACTATTTCAAACACACACTTGGATCCACAGTTTCCATATTTTTTACGCCATACAGGATCACATCTCTGATTCATGGCATACCATATGCGCCATGTTTTTATGTATTCCTTGCGTAGTTCCGTATAAAGACTTAAATTCATCATTTTTGTTTCCTCTGGTAACACAAGTATTTATCTCTCATATTTGGTGTCATTTTACATTTGGTATATCAAAGCCAAACTGCGTTTGTCTTACTCATCACTTGCGTGATTCGTTGTTGCTGTCGCTTTAATTAAGTAATTTAAGAGCGAAGCGATGTGCTTGATGTTGGTGATCCTGAAGTCATACGGAACCTACTTAAAGGCTCCGCCATGCTTGATGTTTACATCACCTTCGCACACTTGGAAATGGGTGTTTGTTCACTGTCCTTTGGGATCCAACGCTTCTCCCTACCCATCGTGTCACTGCTTTCACAGTCTATACTCTCGTTCCTAATCGTATAGTTTTCAAGGACTGTATGTCGTCATGGCAAGTTCTGAACCAGTGTTTCTCTGGCCCTCAATGCCGTTGTTTTTGGACGTATGTTTTGCCTGGGAAATGTGTAATAATTGCCTATACTACTATTTAGCATATTACCAAAAAAAGGGGTTGAAATGTGAAATCAAAAAAAAACCCTACAACACAAAAACGGGAAGTCAAATGTGTAATAGGGTTATAAAAACGGTCCATTAGGAATAAAAACATGAACTAGTTATAGTCAGATAGTTACAAAAACCGTTTTTTGAAAGACGCTACAAGTTACAACATTTGAACTTATAATAATGGCAATTATCACTAAGATTTTCTGTAATAGGTAAGATTTGACAGCCTTACATAAACAGGAGATATAAACCTATAGCGCCTTTGTATTAGTATTTATCGTTGTTTGCGTATACCATGGCATAAAAAGGTGTATTAGCGGTTTTTTTTGCTTTGGCTTTTATAGTAGCGATAATAGTGTGCTAATTCGTTAGATGTGGTGTCCCATTTGCCTGTTTTAGGGTTGAAATACATTAGACACACACTACATCTCTTGCGCCAGTGATTGTGTGGGATATGGTGTTTTCTCCAAACAACATTTCTGTCTGTTATGACCTTACCACAGTCTTCACAAGGTTTTGGACTGTGATTAACTTTATACAGTGGAGGAGCATTCTCCATGCCTTTTGTTTCTGAGGTTTTGTAGGGTTCTATTCTGCCCTTTTTGATTAGATCCTTGATATCCATATAGATATTTAAGGCATATAATATTTTGGTATTACATATTTGACACAAGATAACCTATGACACCAATCAACTGAATAAACACAACGCCTATTGCCCAACCAAACCATTTCTTGATTGTTGACAAATCGTTTTGTATGTGCCATAGATGATTAGTTTCAATTGTGTCCAACTTCTGTTCTAATAAACTAAGACGTTTGTCTAAATCAGCGTATTCTTTCATTATGCTACTCTATCTTCAACTTTTAATCTAAAGTTACGTCTGTCAATTGCGTTGTTTGAAGTTGTTATCTTTGCTGTAACAATATATGTTTTGCCCTTGACTCCGCCTGACAATTCAACAAATGTTTTATTGCCTGTTATACCACTTGTTACTATTGTAGGTGGTGTTGGATCATTACGTCTTGCCGCAACGGTATAAGCAACAGTGGATAAACTGTCACCTGTTTCTAACCAGTTGCCCCAATTGAATGTGTAAATTAATTGTGCTTCTGGATCTTTTGAGATTTGAAGTCCTGTTGAAGTTTGTTCAAATCCTGCTCTGTTTATAGCCATTTATTTCTCCTATGTTAAAGTATATTCTCTGTTTTCTTGTATGATAGTATGTTCTCTATCTTCAGAAACAATAGCAAATTCTCTTGTTTCTGCTGGTATTGTGTAAACAATATCATCAATGTTTATTACTCTAACAGAAGCAACAATCGTTGCTACTGTATTTATTGTAGACCCTACAGATACCAGTTTTCCAGCGGTTATTTGAAGAGTTGTGGCACTATCTACACTTGATACACCAAACCTAATACGTTGACCTACCGTGCTTTGTGTAAACGCACTGGACATTATTATTTCATTGTTTCTTGTTGCTACCGCTGTAACATCAAAGCCACCTGTGCCTGTTAAATTAGCACCTGCTTCTACTGCCTTGATTGCGTCTGCTGAAACAGTGATTGTGCTGTCTAAGTTTGCCTCTCCAATTATGTTGGTTGTTCCTGATGCTTGAAGTGTGAATTCACTTGATGGAGTTGTAGCAAATCGTTTTATAATACCAAAGTCTGCTGTAACAGAAGCAGTTGCGGTTGTAACAATTATGTTGCCTGTTTTCTTGAAAGCAACACAAGACACGGATGAAACAACATCTGCGTCTATTAGGAAATCACCTATCTTAGCCGCGGCAAACAATGTTGTAGCAATTGAATCAAAGTCTCCAACAGCACCTCTTACAGCATTGCCGTTTATTGTTGTTGTAAGAGTAGTTTGGATTGTGTCTATGCTTGGTTTTACAGTTTTTATACCATTTGCTGTAATTGAAATGACAGCAGGCATACCACCTTCAAAAGGACGTATACGTGTGAAGTCCATGCTTGGTTGATTGAATGAACTTGTAAGAGTTGCGACAGCATCTTTGATTGGATTTGTTTCTGCGTCAAGGTTAGCAACACTTGATACACTGATTACACCAAATCTAATTCTATCTCCTGAAATGGAAGATGAAAAAGAACTTGAAAGATCCGCCGCTGGATTTACTGTGACATTTTCAATACAAGTTAGTGAAGCGGTTGTTTGTAGTGTTGCTTCATATGTTTTGAATAGTGTTTCATTTACACTTACACTAAACGCACTTTGTAAGGTTGCTTGGGCACTCGCGTCAAAGTTTGCTGTTGCTGTAAGACTTGCTGTAACATCAGCATTGATCAAGAAGTCACCTATCTTGCTGACTGCTGTTAATTGTGTAGCAATAGCATCAAAGTCTGAGTTTGCGTCTCTAACTGCGTTGCCATCTATTGATGTTGTAAAGGTTATGCTTGGCGAACTGCTTGTGTCAGTTGTTTTGACTGCTGTTGCTGTTATTGTTGCCTGTGAATTGACTGTGCTGGCTAATTGTTTTATTCTTGTTGCTGTTGCTGAAACAGATGCTGTAATGTTAGGACTACTGCTTACGGTTACTACCTTTTCAACGTTAGCACTTACAGAAGATGTTGCTGTTAGTGTAGCAGTAACGCCAAATATACCGCCTATTGCTGTTACGGTTCCACCACTTGCTTGAAGTGTTGCTGATGCTTCTAATGTTAGACCTAAATCATCATCAAAGTTATTTTCAAAGTTGGCAAGGACTAATGTATTTTCCGTGCCACTGCCTGCTGGATTGCTTGAATATCCTGTAGGGGTGCTTGAATCTAATTGAAAATGAAGTCCGTCAAAAAATACGTCACTGCCACTTGGGACTTGGTCCCAATTGTATAAAACCACGCGGTTGTAATCAGTAACGCTTGGTGTGTATCCGCCTATTCGCCCAGTATAGGTATATGTGTCTACAGATGAGTTGTCTACCTTAAGTTCAACCGTGTTTGAATTATATCTACGCAACACAATGTGATGCCAACCACTACCCCAATTAGTTGATGAGTTAGAAAGTTCTCTATATGTAGCATTTTCAATATCATAGAATTTAGCAGTTATAAGATCAGCCTTGGCACCAATTAATAAAGAGATTGTGGTTGATGGACTGTCATAGGTGCCAGGTAGATTTGGAGAAGACGTTGTATTCTCTATAGATGCCACAACGTTGTTGGTTAAACCATAGTTGTCTCCCTCCATCTTTGCCCAAAATTCCCACACAAAGTTTTGATTGGTGTTAATGTATGGAATAGTAACAGACCCATCATCTGATGCGTAACCAATGTCTAATCCGCTTGACATTGCTCTGAAACCGTCTTGTTTTATTTGTAGACTGTGTGTTCCATACTTTTTCTCTGTGCTTGAAAAGGTGATGTCGCTGTAAGAACCTGTAGTTGTTCCTGTTCCTGAACCGTAGGCCCATTTGCTCCAAGTAATTGGTCTACCACGGTTAGGCCATTTAGAAGTAAACAATATAAAGTTTTGTGTAAGTGAAGCACTGATTCTTTGGAATCTACCAGGTGTTG
>VTLG01016517.1_pt1 | contig 26975 bp, 25 predicted proteins | sample 4694571 | NCBI WGS metagenome assembly VTLG01 (sample SAMN12604809, study PRJNA352737) | marine metagenome | biome: ENVO:00000447; feature: ENVO:00000209|ENVO:00000569|ENVO:01000036; material: ENVO:00002151; isolation source: viral sequences binned using virsorter ...
TAGGCGATTTATCAAATGTTAATATATCTGGTGTAGCTGATAGTTATGGATTAGTTTGGAGTTCAGCACAAGGAAGATTTAATGTGGCTACTATACCAACAGCAGGTTTTAGTATAGCAATGGCTGTTGCTTTGTAATAAATAATAGGAGAGAATAAATAAAATGGCACAAGACTTTAGAAGATATACCTCAAACAATGTAGGCACAGCGCCGGCAACCGTTATGACGGCTGACAGCTATGATACTGTAGTGGGAATTTCCATATCTAATGTAACTGCTGGTACTATCAATGTTGACTGTTATATTAATGACGGTTCAAATGATATTTACCTGGTTAAAACTGCCCCAATTTTAAGTGGCAGTACATTACAGATTATTGATGGTGGCGCAAGATTTGTTTTGCATAGTGGGGACGCATTGAAAGTTGTATCAGACACAGCAAGTTCAGCTGATGTTTGGGTTTCAGCTGTTGACGCAATATCGGCATAATAAAAAGGGAATAAGAATTAAATGTCATATGTAGGTAGAATACCAGAAAAGGTTAAGTATATTTCATATACTGTTGGAACAGCAACAGGCGATGGTTCTACTGTTGCATTTACAATTGAGTCTGGTAGAGCAGTAGCAGATACATTGGCTATCATAGATGGAATTACTTGGGTGCCAACTACTGATTATACAATTAGTGGAACAACTTTAACATTCGCCGCTGCTCCAGAAGCTTCGGCAGAAATATCTTTTAGGTACTTAGCAAAGTAGGATAAAATGGGAACAAGAACAAGAAGTAAATCAAGTCCAGTTGTTTTAGAAAACATAGTTGATACTGGTACAGCAGGAACTAAAGTAGCTGTAGGTAATGAAGCTCAGCGAGGTTCTACTACTGGTCAATGGAGATATAATACTGATTCAGGATATTTTGAAGGAAGAAATACCTCTGGAGAGTTTTCAACTTTAGAACCTACTCCAATTGTAGATAGTATTAGTCCTGTTTCTGTTAATGGAGAAGCTGGTGCAACTATTGTTATATCAGGTTCAAGTTTTGGTACTGGTGCAACAGTAAAAATACTTGGTAATGACGGTACAGTATATAATCCTGCTTCAACGACAAGAGATAACTCATCACAAATTACAATTACAACACCGGTTCTTTTAGTAAATAATGAACCATATGATATTAAAGTTTCTAATTCTGGTGGCGCTAATGGAATACTAGAAGATTGTTTAGACGCTGGCGGTTCACCTAGTTGGTCTTCATATGCTGGAGACCCACATACACTTGGCGGTGTAGAAAATTCTGCAACAGGAACACATTTTACATTGGCTGCTACGGACCCCGAAAGTCAAGCAATTACATATGCAGCTACCGGAAGTGTATGGAGTGGAATAAATTTATCAGTAAGTTCAGCGGGTGTAATTTCAGGTGACCCAACAGACCAAGGGTCTGCTACTCAATTTACTGAAACAATACGAGCTACAGACGCAGCTGGAAATACTTCCGACAAGAATATGAGAATTACAGTTGGTCCATATAATGCTATTTCAGCAGGAGATGGAACAGATGGCGTATCAACTGTATCTGGTTTATCACAACCAAATACTTATTATGCTATTACAGACGCTAGTAAAGGTTCTGGTTCAAATACTTTCACTTTAGATACAGTATCCGGTCTTGCAATAGGAGATTTGGTTTTAATTTGGCAAGTACAAGATAGTACAACTACAGCAAATGCTGGAAAAATGATTTACACAACAGTAACAAATATTGCTGGTAATGTTGCAACAACTCTAGATAATATTAATTGGGCAATGGTATCTAATGACGCTAATAATAGTACAGCTCATACAGCACAAATAGTTAGAATTCCTCAATATACAAGTGTAACAGTTCAAAGTGGTGGTGTATTAGCACCAGGTATTTGGACTGGTACGAAAGGTGGTATTTTAGTTTTTGAGGCAACAGGTAATGTTACTGTAGATAGCGGTGGTTTTCTTATAGGCGATGGAATGGGATTCAGAGGCGGAAACGGAGGCCAATCTGGTGGTGGAGCAGCAATGCAACAAGGGTTTACAGGATATCAAGGAGAAGATAGAGAAGGTCACGGTCTAAATCTTGGTACAGGTCAATCGGCGTCAAAGACTGGACATGTCAATTTACATAGTGTTTCAGGTTCTGGTTCAGGTAGTCCAGGTGTTGGTTATGGTGGTGGCGGAACTGACGCAGGCGGCGGCGGCGGAGGCGGCGGCGGTTTAGGTGGCGACCAAGATAGTATTATTGCCTCTAATTTATTCCTACCAGGCGGCGGCGGCGGAGGCGGCGGCGGTGCTGGTTCAGGTAATCACTCTGATTATAGTAGAGGTGGTGCAGGTGCAGGAAGTGGCGGTGGAGTTTTAATGGTTCGTTGCAATGCATTTATTAATAATGGAACTGTAAGGTCAAGACCAGGATATGGTGCAGGTGGTGGTTCAGCAGACGATTACGGTAGTGCTGGGTTTCAAGCGGCAGGTACAGGTTCAAGTATTGGTTTAGTTATTGGCGCTCATACTTTAGGTAGTGGAAATGGTAACTGGAATACTTATAATGTTGCGCCAGATGGTTCAGGTACAGTAGGAACAGATGGCGGTAATGGAACAGGATTAGGTGGTAACTGGGGAGTAGGCTCTTCTGGTGGTGATGACCACGGTGGTAAAGGCGGATTTACAGGTGTCGTAGGCGGCGGTAACGGCGGTTATGGTGATGATGGCGGCTCTGACGGAGGCGGCGGCGGAGGCGGCGGTGGTTCCGGAGGCGGTGGTGCTTCAGGCGGACACGATATTGCTGGTGCTGGTGGCGGCGGTCAAGGAGGTTCAGGTGGACTAATTTGGATAGAAGCTACAACTATAGATGTCGGTTCTGATATGGCAGCTCCTAGAGGAATAGGTGGCGGCGGAGGTGGTTCTACTTCAGGTTCAACTTCTTGTGGTCATACAGGTGGTGACGCACAATATGATATTACTTCGGCAACAGGTTATGGAAATGGCGCAAGTGGTTTAACAATAGGTTGTAGTAGTTATTATTCATCAACAGGTGCAGGTGCAGCTGGTTATGCAGGAGATATGGGATTAATTCATCTTGCAACAGGTACTGGAAGTTATTCGGGTACTGTAGCGTCAACAGATAATGGACAATTACAAACAGGTGGAACAGTAACAAGTGCTTCAATGACAGCACTTTCTCCATTTGGCAACAATGGATATACAATAGCATAATGGCATTAACAAGAATTAAAAATACAGCAATAACTTTAGACGCAGCTGAAATACCTAATATTTCGGCCGATAAAATTACTAGCGGTACTCTAGCAGACGCTAGGATTTCTAGTTCAAGTGTTGTACAACATTCTCCAGAAACAGATTTACAACCTATCAAAGCGGACATAACTGCTTTAGCATTAAGGGAAGCAACTAACGAAGCAAGTGCAGCTTTCAATTTGCCAGGACAATTTATAGATACTTTTGCTACAGATGTTGTAGGGACAAAAACTGAAATAACATGGACAGCTGGTTATATATCTACTGGGGTATCTTCATCTGCTTATCAAGATGTTACAACAAACTGGCATAGTGCAAGTCCAGCAATTGTAATATCAGATTCAGGTATGCCACAATCTGGTGGTTCTAGCCAAGCATACTTAATGGATGGTTCTAATATTTCACCAGCTGGATATAACTCTAATAGTCAAGAGGGTATGTTAGGAGCAGGTAGTGGAACTATAAATGCAGGTGCATATCTTCAAGTAGATTTTGGAGTTGGTGCGGCTCATAAAATTCAAGGCTATAGAGGTTTTGAACAAGGAACTGGAGATAGTTGGGGTGGTGAAGCTTGGACAATACAAATTTCTACAGATGGCTCTAGTTGGACAACTCCAACTTTAGATGGTTATACAAATGGAAGTATAAGGATGCAAAAAGGCGTTTCAGCTACAGTTAATAGCACTTCTGTTTATCAAACTATTTACAATTTTACAGATAATCTTAATACGACTTCAAGATATTTTAGATTTTACAGGTCTGGTGGTGGTACAAGTTCTACTGCTACTTGGTTAAAACAAATGAATTTTAAAATGAGTACAGGTTCAGTAACAGCAAGTGGAACAGCTATTCAAGCTGCTAATGCAGTTGGTTCAGCAAAGACAAAAGTTGGTGGAACAATGCTTTATAAAGATTTAAGTGGAACAGCAACGATAGGAACAGATTTAAAAATATACTTTACCTGTGATGGTGGTTCAAATTGGACAGAAGCGGTAAGTTACAATGCAATCACACCGGTTTATTCAACTGGGGTAAAACAAGTCCGTTTAGGCGAAACAACTTGTACAAGTGGAACGGATATTAGATACAAAGCAGTTTGGGCAAACCAAGCAGATGGCTCAAAACAAACAGAATTACATGGAATAGGATTAAATTATTAATGCCATATCTAGGAAGACAATCGGGAGATACAGGACAATATATCAGATGTGCTACAATCACACCTGATGGTTCTACTACTACTTTTGCATTGACAAATGTTAATGGTGGTGCAGCTGTAGTTCCAGGTTCAGAAAATAATGTATTATGTTCATTATCAGGAGTAATACAAGCTCCAGGTACTGGAAATGCATTTACACTTAGCGGGTCAAGTATTGTATTTTCAACGGCTCCAGACGCAGCTGATGTTGTGGACTTTGTAGTTGTTTTAGGCGATACTGTTAATTTAGGAACACCTTCGGACAATACCGTTTCAGAAGCTAAACTTGTTGACAATGCTGTAACTACATCAAAAATTACTGACTTAAATATAACAGCAGGAAAATTAGCAAACACTTTAGATATATCTTCTAAAACGGTAACTTTACCGGCAGCTTCGGTAACAGAACATTCACAAACGAATTATCCTACGGTTACAGCTATAAGTGCAATTATACCACCAAGTGTAGCAACAGCAGTAACTATTACAGGAACAAATTTTGAATCAAATTCTACAGTACAACCAAAAGTGGAGGCAATAAGTTCAGCAGGTGCAGTAACAGTTGCTTCAGTAGTTACTAAAAATAGTTCAACTTCTATTACAGCGACATTTAATTTAGCTCTTGGAGATTACCGAGTTAGAGTAGCAAATCCTGATGGACTTGCAGGTAGTTCAACTAATGCAATTTTACAATCAAGTTCAGCACCAACTTGGACAACTTCAGCAGGTTCTATAGCTTCGGTAGGATCCGGCGAAGCCGTATCAGTTTCAGTTGTAGCTACTTCTGATAGTGCTATAACTTATGCGAAAACATCTGGAACATTTCCAGGTGGTATTACACTAAATACTAGTAATGGTTTAATAAGTGGAACAGAAACAGGAAGTACGGCAACCACAACTTATACTTTTGAGATAACACCAACGGATGCTGAATCACAAGTTGGTCCAGCAAGAGAATTTACAATAACAATTTCTCATGGTACAAGCGGAGGAGGACAGTTTAACTAATCATGGCAACACACTATACAAAATCTATAACAGGTACACTTACAACTTATACTGTAAGCACATGGGTTAAGAAAGCCAGATTAGGAAATTTGGAATATATGTGGCAAGGTGGTTCAGGCAGTTCAGGTGGACTTGCTTTTACTGGAGATAGCATAAAATTTCAAAGTTCAGGAACGCCCACAACAACGGAAAAATATCGTGATGTGTCGGCGTGGTACCATGTACATGTATCTTGTACTTCAGGAACAGCTACTCTTTATATTAATGGTGTTTCAGTATTAACAAGTAGCAATGATTGTGCTATAGCAAGTAACATTTATGTAGGTGACTATGACGCTGGTGGTTCATATCCATTTATTGGAGTTATGTCCCATTTCCATTTTATTGATGGTACTGCTTATGCTCCTACAGTTTTTGGCCAAACAGATACCGATACTGGAGAATGGTCAGCTAATACTGCTCCAAGTGTAACTTACGGAACAAACGGTTTCTTTATACTTAAAGATAATGCTTCAGGCACAGACCAATCAGGTAATGGAAATGATTTAACAGGTAATGCTCCTACACCTACAGAGGATTGTCCACATAATAATTTTGCTACATTTAATAATGCAATAAGACATCAATGTGCTTTATATAATGCAAATACTACAGCTGTAGCTACAGGTTGGATGGGTATTCCTGCAACTATAGGACTTTCAAAAGGCAAATGGTATTGGGAATATAAAAATACAGTTCAAACTAACTGGGGGCAAAATGGAATAATGTCATCTAAACCTAATGGTGGTTATGACGCTATATATTCTACTTATGTTGGAAACAACTCTGGTGGATTAGCTTTAAATTCAGGTAATGGAGATTTTTACCACGATGGAAGTTCAGGTGCATTTGGCACATCTGCTTGGTTTCCAGGTATGGTAGCAGGAGATATTATAAGTGTGGCTCTTGATGTTGACGCAAGTAAAATTTGGTTTGGTAAAAACGGTACTTGGGGTAATTCTTCGGATCCGGCTGCAGGTACTAATAGTGTAGATTTTTCAGCTAACGGAGATTTTACAAACAATAAACCTTATTTTCCTTGTTTTTCAGGAAATGCCGTTACATGTGAATATAACTTTGGAAATGGATATTTTGGAACAACAGCAATTTCTTCAGAAGGAACAAATGCAAGTAATATTGGGAAATTTGAATTTGATGTGCCTACCGGATTTTCGGCGATTTCTACGAAAGGACTTAACCTATAATGGCTTTTTCAACAATAGATAAACATACAAATTTTTTTAGTAAAGTTTTTTATACTGGTAATTATACAGATAATCATAGTATTACAGGGGTTGGATTCCAACCGGATTTAGTTTGGTTAAAGGAACGAAGTTCGGGGTCATCTCACGATATTCAGGATGTGGTAAGAGGGGCAGGTAAAGATATATACCCAGATATAGACGCTGCTGAAGAAACTTCTATTAGGTTTAAAGCTTTTGAGAGTGATGGTTTTGCAGTTGGACAACATAATTTATCAAATCAAAATGGAGAAACTTATGTTGCTTGGAACTGGAAATTAGGAACAAGTTCAGGAATTGCTACAGATGGAGAAACAGATATTACACCAACAGCTTATTCATTTAATGCTACAAGTGGTATTAGTACAGTTAAGTATACCGGAACAGGAACATCAGGAGAAGGAGTACCACATGGCCTTGGAGCAAAACCACAATTTATAATTGTTAAAAGATTAGATACTACTGGTGCATGGACAGTATTTCACCAACCACAATTAAATGTAAGTAATGCAACTAAATTTTTTGAAATGCATAATGGGGATGCCGAAGCGACCAATAATAATAGATGGAATGGTTGGCAACCAGATACAATTAATTTTTATTTAGGGGACGCTTCTGAAGTTAATGCTAGTGGCGGGACTTATGTTGCTTATGTTTTTGCTGCTAAATCTGGATTTTCTCAATTTGGAAAATATCAAGGAAATGGGGATGCGGACGGGGCCTATATTTGGACCGGCTTTAAACCAAAATTTGTAATGTGTAAAGCTACTAATACAGCAGAAGATTGGGGTATATGGGGATATTATCCTGATTATAATTTAATTGATAGATTTCTTTATGCTAATTCAAATGTCGCAGAAAGCACAGGTATAGCTCCTGGAGATTTTTTAAGTAATGGTTTCAAATTAAGAACTACAGATGGTAAATTCAATAGTTCAGGTAATACATATCTCTATGTGGCCTTTGGCCAAACAATAGTAGGAAGCAATAATATTCCAGCAACAGCAAGGTAATTTGTATAAATATATAAAAGGGAAAAGAAAAAGATAATGCCAGCAATAATAACAGACAAATTTAGAATTCACAATTCGGAACAGTTTAGAGAAGCTTTTTCTGAAGCTTCTGGTAATACTATGTATCTTGGTATTGGTAGACCTCAACCCTTTGCAACTTCAACAAGAGGTGACGCAAGAACAAATAATGAAGGTAGTGATATATCACCATTAACTCCTGCTGATAATTTAAATGCACAACATTTTCCTTTTGATGATATGTTGGCTTCTAAAAAAATTCCAACTACAGATGTAACATTTGCTATACCTAGAAGAAATTGGGTAACAGGAACAACTTACGATACTTACAGACATGATTATGGAGAATATGCGACAGGCGGAACAACTGTTATTACAGCTAATAGTGGCGCTTCAACTTTATTTGACGCAACTTTTTATGTATTAACTACAGATAGAAATGTTTATAAGTGTTTAGCTAATGATAATAACACAGCTTCAACTGTAGAACCAACTGGTACATCAACAACAGTTTTATCAACTGCTGACGGATATAAGTGGAAATATATGTACACTTTATCTGCTTCGCAACAATCAAACTTTTTATCAACTGACTTTATGGCAGTTGCTACAGACGCAACTGTTAGTTCAGCTGCTGTAGATGGTACAATTGAAGAAATAAAAATTAAAGCAACCGGTTCAAGTGGTACTAATGGTACACATACAGGAGTTGCTATTAGAGGTGACGGTTCAAGTGGAACTTGTTCAGTAACAGTTGCCGGCGGTGTAGTAACTGCCGTAACAATAACAGCTGCTGGGACAGGTTATACTTTTGGAACAGTTAGTAATGCTCAAATAGTTACTGCTGGCGCAACAGGTTTAACAGGCGCAGAGTTAGATGTAATTATTCCACCAAAAGGCGGACACGGATTTAATGCAATTGAAGAATTAGGTGGTTTTTATGTAATGTTAAATACTTCACTAGAAGGAACAGAAAGTGCAAACTCTGGTGATGTTACAGTTGCTAACGACTTTAGAAAAATTACTTTAATAAGGGATCCACTATCAGGTGGTTCTGCTGCTACGGCAAGTACGCTTAGAGCAACAAGAGCAATTAATGTAGCTAGTGTTACAGGTTCTTATGTAGTGGATGAAAAAATTACTCAAGCAACAACTGGTGCAGTAGGAAAAGTTGTTGAATGGGACGCAACAAACAGTATTTTATATTACATACAAACTAGACATAATGATGAAGGTCTTGATAGTAATGGAAATCAAACAGCATTTAGTGGTACTAATATAGTAACAGGTGCTGGTGGAGGAACCAGTACACCGACAACATCAACTAGTACAATTAACAATGTGTCATTTACGAGCGGTTATTCTGCTTCAGAAATTGACCACGACTCTGGTGATATTCTCTACATTGAAAACAGAGCGCCGATAACAAGAGCTGCTGACCAAACCGAGAATATAAAACTGGTTATTGAATTTTAGGGGAGAATAAATGCCAAGTCCAACTGACTTTAATCTCTCACCTTACTATGATGACTTTACAGAGTCAAAAAAGTTCCATAGAATACTTTTTAGGCCGTCATTCGCAGTACAGGCTAGAGAGCTAACACAATCACAATCTATACTCCAAAACCAAATAGAAAGGGTTAGTGACCATCTATTTGAAAAAGGTGCTATGGTTATACCTGGAGAAATCGGGTATGACTTAAATTACACTTCAGTAAAAATAACTTCATTCACAGATTCAGCTGCTGTTGGTTTAACTTTAGCAAATTTTGTTGGGTTAACATTAACAGGACAAACTTCAGGCGTAAAAGCAAAAGTTATCAATTCAACGATTGCAGACGGTACCGACCCCGATACTTTATATGTAAAATATATTGATTCTGGTACCGATAATTCCACATTAAAGTTTACAGACGCTGAAACAATACAAGTAGCAACAACTTTAGATGGTACAGCAACAACTGTATCAGCAGTAGTTAATACTTGTGCTACAGGTTGCGCTGCTTATGTTGGTTCTGGTGTTTATTACATAAACGGTTTCCATGTTCAAGTAGATGAACAAACTTTAATTTTAGACAAATATACTAATACACCTTCTTATAGAGTAGGGTTAACTGTTACAGAATCTTTTACAACACCAAATGATGACAATAGTTTAAATGATAACGCTGCTGGAACTTCCAATGTAAATGCTCCTGGCGCTCACAGATTTAAAATTCTATTAACATTAGCAAAGAAAACTTTAACTGCTACAGACGATTCAAACTTTCTTGAATTGTTAAGACTAAAAGCTGGTATAATTCAAAACCAGGTTAGAACAACCGAATATGCTGTATTAGAAGACACTTTAGCAAGAAGAACACATGACGAATCAGGCGACTATTCAATCAGAGATTTTGATTTAGATTTAAGAGAACATTTAATTGATGGTAATAACAGAGGTATTTACACTTCAGCTGCTGGTGGTGTTGAAACTAAAATAGCTGCAGGTATGGGACCTGGTAAATCATATGTTAAAGGTTATGAAATTGAAACAATAGGAACAACTTGGGTTGATATTGATAAAGCAAGAGATTTTGATACACAAAATAATTTCACTACAAAGTATGATGTAGGTAACTATGTTAATGTAGAAAATGTTTTTGGTGCTCCCGAAATTGGGTTTGTATCTGGTTCTACAGAAGCATTTAAAAGAGTTAATCTATACGATACTTTATCAGCGGCAAGAGGTACAGAAAATACAGGTTCAGATTCAAACATACATTCTATTGGCCGTGCTAAGTCAAGAGGTTTCCAATATGCAACTGGTACAGCTTCAAGCTTTACATTTGCAAGTTCAGGTTTAACAAGTGCAATTTATAAAAATTATCTTTTTGATATTAATATGTTCACACACTTGAACATACTTGAAGCACAAGCATTCACAACTGGAGAAAAAATTACAGGTGGCACTTCAGGTGCGACTGGTACCGTAGAAAGTTTATCAACAACAGAAACAGTTACAATTAATAATATAACTCAAGCAAATCCTTGCTTAGTTCAATGTGCTAGTGCAAATAATGTACAAGATGGACAACAAATTGTAATTGCAGGTGTTGGTAGTTCTTGGGCAATTGATTCAACTATACAAACTGGTGGAACATTTACAGTTAGACGATTTAATGCTAATGATTTTTATTTATATCAAGCAGATGGAATAACTCCTGTTAATTGTACAACTCCAGGTGTAGGTGGTACGGCAACTCACGGAGTTGTAGTAGTTTCAAGTGCTAATGGTACTTTTGTTGCAGGCGAAACAATCACAGGTGGAACATCAAGTAATACAGCAACTATTCAAGCAGATACAATAGGAAGAAAGGGTGTTACAACTCACGACTTCACAGCAACTAAACAATTGGGTCAAGCAGGAACACCAGGGTTTACAGCTGATGTTTCAAGAAGTATAACTTATGGTGAAAGTTTACAAATTACAGGTTCTCTTTCAATTGCAAACTCTGGTACAGCAGTTACAGGTTTTGGTACTTTATTCAATACAGAATTAAAAATTGGAGATGAAATAACTTTTGTTACAGACGCAGGCACTTCACTTACTAGAATTGTTAAAGCTATTATATCAAATACAAGTTTAACAATAACAGCTGCTGTTGGTGGTTCAGATGTATCCACAAAAACAGTTGCAACTAGAAACAGAGCTAAGTTACAAGACGCAAATAAAAATATTGCAATATTTAAATTACCTAATGACGCAGTAAAAACATTAAAGACTACAACTAATTCAGGTATTACTGATACTAATTTTAGTGTTAGAAGACAGTTTGTTCAACAACTATCTTCTGGCTCAGGACAAATTTCAGCAGGAACAAATGAAACTTTTGCAAGTTTAGCTGAGGGCGATTATGTTATATCAATAAAAGATATTAACTCCGCTTCAGTTGGTGCAAATGGTGATGTATTAAGTATAACAGGCAACAACGGCAATGGTAATCCTATATTCACACTATCAGGTTCACCAACAGGTAAAACTTTAGATTTAGATTTTGGTACTGTTTATGCAGACGCAGAGTTACAAATTCTTTCTACAGTAAATCGTTCAGTTGCAGGTTCAAAAACAAAAACTTTAAATTCTGCTTCAACAGTTGCCATTTCCTCTCAAACAACAATAGAAGGCGGCGTGATAGGCTTAGGCAAGGCTGACATTTATAAAATCAATAACATTTATATGGCACCTGATTTTAGTACAGCCGCTACTTCATCACATACAAATATTACAACTAGATTTGAGTTAGATAATGGACAAAGAGATAATTACTATGACATTGGAAGAATTAAATTAAAAACTGGTGAATTAACACCAACAGGAAGATTACTAGTTGACTTTGATTATTTCTCACACGGTTCAGGAGATTACTTTGATGTAGACTCTTATTCAGGTGTTGTTGATTATGGTAATATTACAGAGTATGCTTCAGACACGACTGGCGAAACATTTAGATTAAGAGATTGTTTAGATTTCAGACCAAGAGTTGATGACGCAAGTACAATTAATTCAGGTGGTCAAGATAGAAGTTATGATGGAACAGGTGCTTCAACAGTAGATACTGTAAAATTTGGTGATGATGTAAATACTGATTTTGAATATTATTTAAGAAGAATAGATAAAATTTTCTTGGATAAAGAAGGTAAATTTAAAGTATCTAAAGGTGCGTCTTCATTAAATCCACAACTTCCTAAAAATTTAGATGGTGCAATGCATTTATATACATTGTCATTGGAACCATATACATTGTCAACGGAAGAAATAGAAATAGAAACTGTTGATAATAGAAGATACACAATGAGAGATATTGGTAAACTAGAAAGAAGAATTGATAACCTAGAATACTATACTCAGCTTTCATTGTTGGAATCTCAAACACAAAATATGCAAATTCAAGACGCTGATGGTTTTGATAGATTTAAAAACGGATTTATAGTAGATAGTTTCACAGGTCACGGAATAGGTGATGTGGGTAATTTAGATTATAAATGCGCTATGGATATGGCAATGGGTGAGGCAAGACCTTTAGCAAAAACAGATTCAATTCAATTGATTGAGGCTGATGATGACGGTACTGTTATATCAGCGGCTGATAGAACGGCAGCTAATTATGCAAAAACTGGAGATTTAATTACTTTACCATATACAGAAACAACTTTAGTTGACCAACCATATGCAAGTAAATTTATTAATGTTAATCCATTCAATGTGTTCACATGGGTGGGTAGTGTAGATATGGTAGCGCCAGGAGATGAATGGAAAGAAACGGAGAGAGTTCCAGAATTGGTTATTAACCAAAGTGGTATGTTTGATACTATGGCTGCTAATTTAGGCAATCCTAACCTAGAACGAATTGAAATGGGTACAGTATGGAATGAGTGGCAAGATAATTGGGTAGGTAGACCTGTTGAAGCAGAAAGAAGAAATCTTGGTGGACAAATAAGAGAACAAACATTTGCTAGAGGTACTCCAAGAAGAGTATTACAAAGACAACAAATTACAACTGCTCAACAAGTTAATCAAACTAGAACAGGTGTTAGAAGTGTAATGGTACCACAAGTGGTTAGGAATTCACTTGGCGATAGGGTATTAAATATTGCATTTATACCTTTTATTAGAAGTAGAACAGTCAATTTTTCAGGTACAAGATTTAAACCAGGTACAAGATTATATGCTTTCTTTGATAACATAGATGTTAACGCTTATGTAACACCAGCAGGTGGGGCATTGGGTGGTAATATTGTATCAGACGCTAATGGTGCAGTAGGAGGTACTTTTGCAATACCAGACCCAACTGTTGACGCAAATCCAAGATGGCGTACAGGTACAAGAGTATTCAGATTAACAAGTTCTTCTGTAAACGATAGAGTATCAGATATTGAAACTGCTGGTGAAGCAGATTATGTAGCAAGTGGTACTTTAGAAACTGTTAGAGAAACTATTGTATCAACTAGAGAGCCAGTATTAGTCAGAGAAAATACACAAGAAACTGCTACGGTACAAAGAACAGCAACAAGAACAGCAACAAGACAAGTTGGTTGGTGGGATCCTTTGGCGCAAACATTCTTGGTTGATGACCCAGGAGGAGATTTTATTACTTCACTTGATTTATTTTTTCAATCAAAACCAGGAGCTGCTGACGCTCAGGTGCCAGTAACACTTCAATTAAGAGAAGTACAAAATGGTTATCCATCTACTACAATTTTACCTTTTTCAGAGGTTTCATTAAATCCTGATTCGGTAAATGTTAGTGATGACGCTAGCGTTGCTACAACATTTACATTTCCAAGTCCTGTTTATATACAAGAAAATGTTGAATATTCATTTGTTGTATTAGCAAACTCCCAAGCTTATAATATGTGGGTTGCTAGAGTAGGCCAAACAAACAAAGGTTCTGATAGAACAATATCACAACAGCCTTATGCTGGTGTATTGTTTAAATCACAAAACGGTTCAACATGGACTGCTGAACAAAATGAAGACGCTAAATTTAAATTAAAGCGGGCTGAATTTGAAAATGTAACAGGTACAGCAACATTCTGTAATGATACTTTACCAAGCAGAACATTGTTATCTAATCCAATTAGAACAACAAGTGGTTCAGATTTTGTAAGAGTTTCACATCCAAATCACGGTATGCATAGTACATCAAATAATGTTACTATTTCTGGATTAGATTCAAGTACGAGTTATAATGGAATTATAGGTTCATCAATTAATGGAACATATACAAGTATTTCAGATATAACTTTAGATAGTTATAAAGTTCAAGTTCCAGGTTCTACAAATGCTACGGCAACAGGAGATGTTGGTGGCGCAGAAGTAGTAGCAACACAAAATAGAGTGTATGATGTATCAATGTTAAATATACAAACTATGACTGTTCCTGATACAAATATTGGATATTCAATGAGACCAACAACTGGTCGTTCAGTACATGGTGTTGAAACGGAATTTAGTTTAACTCCTAAAGCAAATGCAATGGCTGTTATTCCAAGTGATAATATTTACTTTGAAGAACCAAAAATGGTTGCAAGTGTAATTAATGAAACAAATGAAATGTCAGGAAGTAAATCATTACTTGTAGATTGTACTTTATCAACATCAAATACTAGATTGTCACCTGTAATTGATACAGCAAGAATCAGTATGATTACAATACAAAATAGATTAAATAGTCCTACGACTCTTAATACAACTGATTTTGTGAATGATGAAGCTTCATCTGGTTCATCTTCGGCGGCTATTTACTGTACAAGACCGATAGTATTGGATAATAATTCATCAGCGATTGAAGTAAGATTAACTTCACATGTAAGGTCTTCATCCGAGGTTGAGCTTTATTACAGAACAACATCTTCCGAAGAAGTTAGAGATATTAAAGATTTAAATTGGACACCATTCAATAATGATGGTAGCGAAGATAATACAGTTGCGCCAGCTGAAAAATCAAATGACTTTAAAGAATACAAATATTCAGTATCAGGTACTCCTGAATTTTCAGCATTTCAAATTAAGATAGTAATGAAAGGTACTAATTCAGCATTAGCGCCTAGAATTAAAGATTTGAGAGGAATAGCATTAGCGGTGTAGTATGGCTAACAGAATACAAGTTGAGGGTTATAAAACACTAGTTAGGGAAACTGTTTCAAGTGGTATAGTCAATACAGATGTTTCTGGTTATCAAGTGTATATGAAAAGAATACAAGCAAGACATGAGTCAAGTGATAAAATTAGATGTTTGGTAAAGGAGATAAATACTTTAAAGACAGAATTAAGGGAAATAAAGAGTTTAATCAAAGGAAATAAAGAGTAATGGCCGTAAGAAATATAGCAGTAACAGATACAATAGAGAAGTTTAGAACAGAGTTTAACGCTATGTGTCTAAATGACTTTGGCGATATAGGTACATTAACAGGTTCTATTAGCTCAACAACTATTGTTGGTGCCGTAAATGAAGCTATTGCTATCATTTCATCTACTGCTGGTTGGACTATGGAAGACTCAACATCAACACAACAGATTGTGGGTGGTGGTCAAGTAGTTAAACTATTAGGTACTTCAAATGAAATTGAATCTGTCGTATCTGGTACAAATACTTTAACTATAGGTTTACCAGACGCCGTTACTATTACGACTTCTTTAACAGTACCAACATTAAATGCTGGAGGTCTTCAACTTTCCGGCAATACTCTTACATCTACAGATTCAACAGTTATAAGTCTTGGCGGGGATAGTTTAGAAACAAGTGGAAATATAACGGCAGCTAATATTACAAGTACAAGTGGTACTTCATTATTAGGAACAATAGAAATTATTGGTAATACAATCCGTTCAACAGATTCAACTACAATTTTTGTTAATGATAGGTTACACGCTACTACTTTACAAGGTGGTGAAGTTGAAGTATTAGATGTTGGTGGACGAGGAACAATTAAGAAAATAGGTGTTTCTAACGGTGTTCTTAAAATGGACATGTGGCCGGTATATAATTCTTATCTTTCTTTTGAAGGTGCAACAGAGGATGATTTTGAAACGGATGTATTTTGTACCGACCCAACACAAGATAACACAGTTACAATACCAGACGCTACAGGAACAATCATTCTGGATACATCAACAGGTTATGCAACATCAACTATATTTTCTTCTGCTGTGAGCTTAATAATTTACAATTCTGCCGGAGTAGCACAAAAGACGATATTTGGTAGTGCTACATAGGGAGGTAAATAACAATGGCAGTAAGAGTACCATTATACCTATCTAGTGGCAATCTACATGAAATGTCTTCTAACCAAGTTGACCAAATAGTTGACCAGATAGTTTATCAATATTCAACAGACCCAGGAGTATCTTTAAGTGTAGTAAGTTCAAGTGGAACTTTAGCTGCTATTGACGATACAAGACTACAAGCAGGTGCCCATTCAACAAGTGCAACTGCTTTTCCAAGTGAGGCAACAACAGCTGAACCTTCAATAGTTACGGTCACTTACGATAAAATAAGTCATACAAATGCAACTGTAACACCTACAACTGATACAGGTAAAACTTGGCCAGTTTATTACACAGCTACTGGACATGTTCAAGCAATGACTTTACAAGATGTTAAGGATACTTTTTTACATCCTGCTATTGATTTATTAACAGCGGCTACAACTACAACTCAACAAGCTGGTACATATACAATACACACAGCAACAACTTTAGCAGGCGCTACGGAAGTTAGTGGTGCAAACACACCAATTTTTACAGATACAAGAGCAGATACAGCTGCTTATACAGCAGGTTCAATTCCTGAAACACTAGACCAACCTACAACAATTACAAATTATTATCTGTTTAGAGTAAATGGTAGTGACACATCTTATACTTTACCTTATTTTGTAAGAACGGATAGTGATTTGCAAGAATTTACAGAAGCAACTTTTGAAGCATTGATAAAAGAATGGATTAGATATACAGCAGCTTCATCAGCTGATGGTTATGCAATATCTTATAATATGGGTGTAACTGGTTCAGGTCAAACTAGAGGTTCTGGTATTGCAAATACAGTATTAACTGGAGGTTCTGGTAATTATCAAACAAGATTTGTTAATGCAGACGATTACAGAGCACAAGAGTTTCCAGATGGTACTCCTTCAACAGCGAGCACATATTATTTGAGAATAAATAAGAGTTAGGATTGACATTTCAATCCTTTTAGTTTATAATGGTACATTATTATGAAAATATTATTAACAGGTTCTAGTGGTTTCATTGGTTCCAACCTTTACGAATATCTTAAAGATAGATATACCATAATCGGTATTGACAATAAAGAAGGTCGTTTTAGAGAAAAAAACGAGTTATTGACTTGTGAATTACCAGATGTAGATATTGTTATTCATCTAGCAGGCCTTTCTGGCGTAAGACAATCTTTAGACAATCCAACAGAATACTGGAAACAAAATGTAATAGTAAGTCAAAGAATATTTGACCACTATAAAGATAAAAGAATTTTGTATGCTAGTTCAAGTACGGCTAAGGAACCGTGGCGGAATCCTTATGCTATGAGTAAATATTCTATGGAGCAAATCGCACCACCTGGAAGTTTAGGTATGCGTTTCACAACTGTTTATGGACCTGGCGCTAGAGAAGTAATGTTGATACCAAAAATATTAAGAAATGATGTACCATATATTAATATAAATCACACTAGAGATTTTATACATGTAGAGGATATTTGTTCAGCAATTTATTCTTTATTAACGCATAATAATATTACAGCTTTTCCAAATGCCACAGGTGTGATAGATATAGGTACAGGTATTACAAATAAGTTAACAGATATTATCGGTCATTTTGGAATTACTGCTGAAAAAAGAATTGGTGGTCATGGTGAAAGAAAAGATAATAAGGCTGATATTACAACATTAACTACTCATGGTTGGGAACCTCAACACGAATTAATGGATTATATTAAAAAGAATAGGGTGGTAAATTAATGGCTGTCTTTAGTGGAAAAATAATTGAAGCATATTATACAAATGCTGATAGTGATACAATTGAGGTTATCTATAAGGAAGGTAAAAAAGCAATAAGTTTTTATTTGCCTGTTGATTATGAACATCCAAATTATCAAGATTTAATTAAAGAATATTCTAGTGAAGAAATATCCAAATCAACTCTTGCCCGAAATAAAATATATGTAAAACAAATTAAAGAAATGGTGGAGACTCAAATAAAGGGGTCCATTTTTAAAACTCATAAAACTAATATTGCAGATTTTATAAAAATTATTTTGGACTATAATCCAAAAGAAAAATTACATTTAGATATGTTGTTTTCTTTGAAGGTTCATATATTTGAAATGCCTGAAATCAAAGAGAATGATAATAAAGAATTGAAAGGTAAAATAAGAAGTTCAAAAAATCCATTGGAGATTTTATCTTATTATAAGGAATTAATTGATGGCTGATTTTATAGTAAAAAATAATCCAAATTTTGTTGATGTATATTGTGTTAAATGGGGTACAAAGTACGATAGAAGTTTTGTGGAGAAATTAAAAGACTCTGTTGAAAAACATTTAACCGTAAAACATAAATTTCATTGTTTAACAGACAAACCTGAAGAAGATTATGATGAAGAAATATTTGTACCATATTTACACGGTGTCTGGAATAAAATGACATTGTTCTCTAAAATAGGTAAGTGTTTGTATTTTGATTTAGATGTTGAGATAAATGGCAACATTGATTGGTTAGTTTGGAATGAGGAAGATTTTGATAAATTAACTTTGATAAATTCTATGAGTTGGGTTGACCCAAAATTAATGTCACTTGATAGATTTGTTTTTAGAAATAATACTTTTATTAATAGTTCGGTAATGAGGTGGGGAGATTCATATAAAATTTTTGAAAGGTTTATGGAAAAAAGAGATTTATATATTAGATTATATTCAGGTATTGATAGATTTATATTTAATGAAAGAAATAGAATAAATTTAAAATATAGAACATTCCAAACAAATGAAATATCAAGTTGGCAAGAAGGCATAAAAAATAATACAATAATGATTTATAACGGAAAGTATAGTGATGTTCAGCCAGACAACAATTAGAGTTCTCTCTGAAATAGCAAGAAAGTGTCCAGAAAGATTTTTGGACGCCTGTAATTCTTTAAATGAGAATCAAACAAAGAGTAAGTATTGGCTCGTTGAAAAATTAAATGAGTATCCTCACAAGTTTGTAAACAAGAAAGCTGATAAAGGAGATTTTCAAGTATCGTTGTTGGCTGGTTGGTATGGTTACCTAGCTTATATTTTAATAGATGAATTTAGATTACAAATCGGAGATTGGAAACCGAAAATTGGTGAAATTAATATTGTTGATTATGATACACAAAATAAAAGAATATCAAGAATTTTATTTGGTCATAAAGATAGAGAAAATATTAGAGAAGGTAAGCCTTGTTTTGTCAGTTATAAAGAAAAAGATATTACCAAATTGAATACAAATAGTTATTTTAAAAAGTTTTCTATAGTAATCAATACTTCTTGCGAACATATTGAGCAAGAGGGTTTAAACACTAATATGAGTAAAATTGCTAAAGGTACTTTAGTTGTTTTACAGAGTAATAATTACAAGTCCTCACCACAACATATTAATTGTTCTGATAGTTTGGAGGAATTTGCTAAAAGGTATTCTAAATATTTAAAAGATGTAAAATTATATGAAAAACCTTTTTTAAATTTTACTAGGTATATGATAATAGGTGTAAAAAAGAAATGAATAAAGAACAAATAATAAAAGAAGTTATGGACTGGTTTAATCAAGAATATCCAGGAGTTCATAATGAAGTAAGACATTCTAAATGTGCAAGAGATACTGGTTATAATTATGACGCCATTGTGTCTGATTTAGAAACTGGTGGCATTGCAAAAACGATTCAGGTAGCAAACAAATATTGGAATGGTACTAAATCACAATTAGGACCTACTGAACGACCATATGCTGTTATAGTTAATGATAAATTAGGTGAAGTTTTAAGTAAACATATTACAGAAAAAGATAAGGTTAAACTTGATAGATTAATTAATAACATAAATGATGTTCTTAAATATGGTGCGCCACAAGCAGAGGTAGTAGATTTAATGAGTAAAAGACATAACACTCAATTTTATTCTGATAAGATTCCTGATAAGGAAATAGTAGATAAAATTTTACAAACTGCTCATAATTTAACACCACATAAAAATAATTTTTACCGTTATAGAATTAATGTTTTTGGTCCAGAATATAAAGAAGATAAAAGAATAATAGCTATTAGTTCGGTAGGTGGTGATAAAAACCGATTTAGAGAAAAGCCGCAAACCGAAGAAAAAATCCAAGAATTAACAGAAATTTATGATGAGTGGGTTTCAGAAGAAAATAGAAAAAAAGGTTATCCAAAAGTTAAGGACTGTAATTTTAATACACAAGTTTTAGCACCATATCTTTTAGTTTATACCCATGAACCAGATTTTAAATCAGATAGTCAAAAAGAATCACCATATCAACAATCAGGTCAATTAGATAAAATATTTACGAATAAAATTAGCAGTCCAGAAGCTATAGATTGGGTGATACAGGCGTCTATGCATGGTATAACAACTGCTTACTTGTGTGAGGAAAAAGGATTGCAAGCTTCATTTTGTAGATGTTTTTTTCTTAATGCTAAATTATTAATTAATAGAATAACAGATAAAAGTAATTATGCGTTTGGTCATTATGAAGGAACTAGTAAACAAAATATAGCCTTTATGCTTGGTATAGGTTATGCAGATGAAGAACCAAGGCATAAAAGTTATGTACCTTTACCAAAGTATGATGAAATTGTGAATTGGAAATGAAGATTTTAGCAGTCAGAATTGGTGACAAATATGGACCTGAATATGAAAAATATTTAGAGAGTAAATTGCCAGAGCATGAGTTCATATGGATAAGGGAACCTATAAATGATAAAATACAATTGCAATGGAATAAGATGTGGGGTATGCAATTAGATATTGATGAACCTATATGTGTAATGGATATTGATGTTGTATTAGTGAATGATTATAAAAAATTATTTGATTATCCTATAAAAAGGGGAGAATTTGTATCAATACCTGGTTGGTGGAGAGATACTTCTGGTAAAAGACATAAAATTAATGGTGGTTTCTTTAAGTATTATCCAAAAGATTGCAAATACATTTACGATAAGTTTATGAAACAACCAGTATATTGGCAACGACATTATATTAATATAGGAATATCAAAAGGACCTGTAAATGGTGAACAACATTTTGTTGAGGATACTGTAAGAGAAAAATTAAAATTGAAACTTGTGCCTAAAAGTTGGGTGTGTAGATGGTGTGCTAAAGAGGATATAGGTGTTAAAAATTTTGATTTAGTTGAGTGGAAAGCTAAAATTCAAAAACGATATTTTGAAGAAACAGGTAATGATTATATCTATATGGGTGGAGAATTTCATCCAGATATTAAGTTTGTACATTTTACACACTCTACTAATAAACCACACGATTGGGAAGATATAAAGGAATTTTATGGCTAAAATGAACCCTATATTTGAAGAGAGGGATTGGGTAAATTTAGATATTAGTCATAGATGTCCTTTAGAGTGTCCTAGATGTTTGAGGTATTATTACAAAGAGAGGGGTATGAGAATTCCTGGTAGTGATATGTCAATGGAAGTTTTTGAGAAGATAGTGGACTATTATAGTTTTTTAATTTTTTGTGGTCAAGTTTCAGACCCAATTCATCATCCAAAATTTATAGATTTTTTAAAATTAATAAAGGCAAAAGGTAAAAGGACTTCAATTCATGTGTCGTCCTCTTATAAATCTCTTGATTGGTTTATTGAAGCATTTAAAGCTAATGATGAAGCAAAATGGACTTTTGGTATTGATGGTTTACCTAAAGATAGTCACAAATATAGAATTCATCAAGATGGTGAAAAATTATATAAGGTAATGTTAGAGTCTAAAAAACATTTGAAAAGTTGGCCACCTATTTGGCAATACATACCTTTTTCTTATAATGAATATGATGTAGAGGAAGCAATGTCAATGGCTGAAAGAGATGGTGTAATGTTTTTATTAAATATATCTTCACGGTGGGACCACGCTAAGGGAGAGGATGGTTATGACCCCCTTATGCCGAAGACTGAAAGTTTGAGATTGAAAAGAATTTTTGAGGTTACAAAAAACAATGGTTAAGATAAAACCAAAATGTATGTATGGAATGGAAGCAGCTGTTACTGCTACAGGTTGGTTAGTACCTTGTTGTTGGTGTGACCAACCTCCGACAATGAATAATGGAAATTTTAAAAGAATGATTTTAAATCCAAAACTATCTTTAAGTAAGATTAAGAATATAAACGAAATTACTTATTCGGATGGATGGCAGGAGTTTAAAAAACATTTAATAGAAAGTAATATAGATAAATTGCCGCCAGTTTGTAAAAAACATTGTGAAGTGAAAGATGATGGTGATAATAAAACGGCAAAAATTAAGAAATATTATTATAAAGGCAAATTAGGCCATGAACAAATAAGATAAATAGATATGGAGGAAAAATGGCATATTCAGTAGAATGGAAAGTAGAAAATACAACAAGACCAGATGTAACTTATGATACGGTAGTTGATTTTTGGTTTGCTTCAGCAAATGACCAATCTAAAGTAACTCAACATCTTAATAATGATTCATCATTTGTATTAGATAAGTATAGTACATTATCAGCAGATAAAAAATCGGTTACGCACACTAAATCATTTGCTAATGAAGACTCTTATAATGAATGGTTAACAGCGAAGAATAACCTACCAGTTATAGATGAAGAATTGACTTTTACTAAACTTTAAATAATAGGATTATTATGCTTGATGATGAAAAGGCGTTAGCTAGATTATATACAATGTCTGACTGGATAGAGTTTCCAGGTTTCAACTCAAAGAAAGTATTAGAAGAATTAAAACCATTTGATGGTGATTGGAAAAGATACAATCCAAAAAAACCTAATAATCGGTGGGGATTAAGTGTAACTAGTATTGATGGCGGTCTCTCTGGCATACCTGATTTAACAAGTTTAAGAGATTACGAAATTGAAACAGGTCAGGCAATAAAGAATGAAGATTTAGATGTCCCTACACCAGTATGGACTGAAAGTGCCGAATTAAAAAAACTTTTAGAGCCTTGGAAGAAATGGATAACTCGTTGCCATTTTTTACGAATGGATAGAGGCAGTTTCTTTCCAGACCACTTTGATGTTAATAAACATGATTTTAGTTATGAAGAAATTAGATTAGTTGGATTTGTTAATTCTAACGAATACCATTTTAAATGGATATATGATGACAAACTTATCAAAGGTAATAGTGGCACTCTTTGGTATTTTAATGGTAATAAAAGACATAGTGTTTTTTCAATGAAAGATGGAATAATGTTATTAGTGATTTGTTTAAAATGGGATAAAGATTTGTTCTTACATATGTTGGACAATGGCAAAGTAAAATAATGCTTTCTTTATTATGGTGTTTATTTGGAATATTATCAGGAGTTCTTTTTGGAGTTATACCTGGTGCAGGACCTTTTTTGGCAATTGCAACATTATATCCTTTACTATTCACTTTAGACCCTTTTAATATATTACTCTTCTACATTTCACTTCTTATTACAACGAATTATACCAATTCAGTTACAGGTATTCTTTATGGAATACCAGGTGACGCTTCAGCAGTATCTACTGCCAGGCACGGACATAACTTATTCTTAAAAGGAGAAGGACACCTTGCTGTAAGTAGCAACGCAATTTCAAGTACAATAGGGTCTATCTTTGCAATAGGTCTATTCTTATTATTTCTTCCAAGTATCTATAGTATATTTCAATTCTATAATAGTACCTTACAACTTGGTATTATATGCGTAGCAATTTTATTATTAACTCTTCTATCAAAACAAAAAATATGGAAGACAATACCTCTTTTTATATTTGGTGGAATATTAGCGAAAATAGGATTTGATAATACGACATATGAAACTTGGGGGACATTTGGTATTGATTACTTAACTTTAGGTATTCCTTTTAGTGCTGTGATGATTGGTTTGTATATTATACCTGAATTAATGAAATTCAGAGATGTTAAAATTGGTAAAGAAAGGGCGATTAAGAAATTTGGTTATGCGCCAAGTACATTACCAGCAACAAGTGTAGGAAGTTTTGTTGGGTTTTGGTGTGGTTTAGTTCCAGGAGTAACCAATATTTTAGGGAGTTATTTAAGTGCTAACTTGGTCAAAACTGATATTAAGAAAATAGCAGCTGCCGAATCAGCAAATAATAGTGGTGCGTTAAGTTCTTTATTACCTTTGATTATACTTGGCATACCAATTGTGGGTAGTGAAGTATTAATTTATTATCTGATTGTAACTAAAGGTTTCACCTTTGGTACGGACACAATGCACCATTTTACAGATATACTATATTATATTCCAGTTGTATTGACAATCTGTTTAATCTTATCTTGGAGTTGCTTCAATCTGTTAGGTCAATTAGCACATCTATATAAGAAATATAAAAATATATTGGTGTATGGTATTGTATTATTCATTTCTATAATGAGTATTTACATTTATCCAGTAAGAGAGTGGTTGTTAATATCATTGGTTGCATTGAGTATAATAGGTTATTATTTAAAGAGATTGGATACTTTTCCAATATTATATGGATATTTTTTAACAGATTTGTTTTGGGATAACTTAATGAGAGTAATGGTAATATACGGATGATATTGACGGCAGATAAAAAATTTTATATACCAAATGAAGACAAGTGTGGTTGGCGTTGGGGTGTAGGTTACGAATTTAAACCTTTCTTATCTACAATGAAACAGATTAATAAAAAGAATGTAGCCTTGGATATTGGTGCTCATGTTGGTATCTGGTCTAAAAGACTTGCAAAAGAATTTACAAAAGTTATAGCGTTTGAACCTATACCACAGCATATAGAATGTTGGAAAGCAAATATGGTGGAAAGAAATGTTGTTTTAAATAAAGTGGCAATTTCTGACAAGGTGGGTACAGCAACTATGAAGTATATAAATTATTTTACAGGTATGTCCACTTTACATTATAATGCTGAAGAGATGGAAATAGAGTTTAAAAAACTCACAAAAGAAAAGGTTATACAAGAACCAATAAATGTATCTGTTGAGACCAATACAATAGATAGTTATGATTTTAATAATGTGGATTTTATTAAAATGGATGTAGAAGGTCACGAATTAGAAGCATTAAAAGGTGCAGAGAATACAATAAGAAAATTTAAACCACCAATCTATATTGAGATAGTAAATAAGAATGCTTATATTTTTTTAACTCATTTAGACTATAGACAAAAGGAGGATTTTGGTAATAATCATTATCTATTTAAATGCGTAATTTAATTTTAGGATATAGAAGAGGTTGGAATAAATGGGAGTGTCTTTCAAGAGCATTGAAATCTATTGGTCAGGAAGTAGATGTGGTTACCGAGGACTTTGATAAAATTGTAGGACCTTATGATAGAATTTTTACAGTTGCAGAAAGTTTATTACCAATACAAGCTAAGTTAGAAAAAGAATATGGATTAAATAATCTATCAGAAAAAGCGGCTGATATTTTATCTGATAAGGCAAAGATGGATGCTTGGTGTGGCATTATAGGTCTTCAAAGTTTAATACCCTTTAGTGTTATACCTACAAGTTCAGGACAATTAGATAGATTTGAAGAAACTCCTTTTATAATAAAACCTGTTATTGGTTCAGGTAGTAAATCTGGAGGTTTAAATTATATTTCTTTTAAGAATAAGAGAGAGTTTTTACTTTCAATTGGTGATACTAAATTTTTTACTGATAATAAAGAAGGTTGGCAAGATTCAAAATTTAATAATTGTATTAATCGGTATATGGCTCAAGAACAACTTCCATCGGAAGCTGTACTTTGGGGTCCATATTATTATGTAAATGAAAGTGGAATTTTAAAAAATGTATTATGGGTTAAAGGTAAGGTTGCATATAATCAAATTGATGAATATAGATATGAAACTAAGCCAATTGAATGGATGAGTTTTAAAGAACAAGATGTACCAACGGATATAAAAAAACTTGCTAATAATTTTTTTGAAAGACTAGTTGCTTCTTTGCATTTAAGAAATATGTTTTTTTCTGGACCTGATTTTTATAAGTGGGATAATAATGTGAAAATGATAGACTGTAATCCAAGAATTGGTCAAGGTTTACAACAAATGGATGATGTACATAATAATACAATGGTTCCTAGAATTTTAGAAAGTAAACCTTTTGATTATAAGAAACAGATATATTGGGTTATGGCTGATTTAAAACCAGGTAAAATAAAAAGTGTAAAAGATTTATCTCATTTAGAGGAATATCTGGTGTCAACTAATCATAAGTTAAAATCTGGAATGGAAATTCCAAAATTTTCTCATATTACATCTTCGGGTAGAACAGCTTTGCTTATAACTGGCACTAACGAATCTGATATGCTAAAAACATATCAGACCGTTAATAACCAACTTCAGGAATGTATTGAATATTATTAATTAGTATTCAATT
>VTLG01000878.1_pt1 | contig 26970 bp, 38 predicted proteins | sample 4694571 | NCBI WGS metagenome assembly VTLG01 (sample SAMN12604809, study PRJNA352737) | marine metagenome | biome: ENVO:00000447; feature: ENVO:00000209|ENVO:00000569|ENVO:01000036; material: ENVO:00002151; isolation source: viral sequences binned using virsorter ...
GATGGAGTTATTTTAATAATGGGCGGTGCTATAAATACAGTTAAGGTTGCCAATAAACATATTGACCGCTTTAAATGGTTCTATATTATTTACCACAAACAACCACACTTAACATTCAATGTAAACACCCCAATAATTCATACTTTTTACATAACACATTTTAACTCTTCAAAAAACAATTTAAGGAAGCTGCCAATAGTGCAAGAGGTGGGAAGCTATAAAGACAGAGACGTAAAAGAACATAGTTATAGTAAAAAACAAGAAGTTATAACGCCATATATTGAGAACATCAGTAGTGAGGGCGATATTGTTTTAGATGTTTTTTTAGGTAGTGGCTCGACATTGATAGCCTGTGAAAGAACTAACCGCAAGTGCTACGGTGTAGAGATAGACCCACATTATTGTGATGTAACAGTAAAACGATGGGAGGAGTTTAGTGGAAAGAAAGCAAAAAGAGTTGAAAGAACAGAGTGCTGATAAACAGCGTGGAAACAGCAAAAGGGTTATCGGTAAGCCATTTAAAAAGGGACAATCAGGCAATCCAAAAGGCAGACCTAAGAAAGGGGAAGCGTGGGCGGATGTTGCCAATGATCTATTGAACTCAAAAGAAATAGATATAACAATGAAAACAGCAGACGGCAAAATAAAGAGATTAAACCTAGAATCAGATAAGACACTAAGACACGCTGTCATCATTGGGCAAATCAACTCAGCAATGGCTGGAAATGTTCAAGCAGCTAAAGAGTTGGCGGATAGAACTGAGGGTAGGGCAAAAGAATTTAGAGAAGTAACTAACAAGAACGACCCGATACAAGTAATGGTTATAGATGATTGAATGGACACTAAACAAAACAAGAAAAGAAATAATCCAAGACCCATCAAGGTTCAAGGTCATTGTAGCTGGTCGAAGATGGGGCAAGACAATCCTATCACTTATGTATTTATTGAAAGACCCCTTTCAGCAAGGCGAGAGGAGATGGTTTATAACACCGACCTACAAGCAAGGAAAGATGATTGTATTTCCTATTCTTCGTCAAATGTTCTCAGGGTTTGCTGGAGCTAAATTAAATGAAACTGAAATGTCTGTTATATTTGACAATGGTGCTGAGTTATCTGTTAAGGGAGCGGACAACGAAAATGCATTGCGTGGCGTGGAACTTACAAAATGTGTAATGGATGAGATGGCATATATCAAGCCTCACGTTTGGGAAGAGATTGTCTATCCTATGTTAGCAACAACAAAGGGAACCGTTCTTTTCATCGGCACACCTAATGGGTATGATATGATGTATGATTTATACAGCAGGGGTCAGAGTGAACCCGATTGGAAATCGTGGCAATTTAAAACAATAGATGGCGGATTTGTACCAGCGGATGAAATAGCTAGAGCAAGAAGAACGATGGATGGAGTTAGATTCAGGCAAGAGTTTGAAGCATCATTTGAGACTTCAGGCAATCGAGCAGCTTGGAACTTTGACAGGAATCTCCACGTTAAGAAAGCCAAGGAGTTAGCTACCTATAAGTGGTGGGGCTGTGATTTTAATGTGGACTATATGACCGCAGTTCTAGCGTGTCAGTTTTCAGATGGAACAATCCACTACTATGATGAGATAAGATTAAAGAATAGCAACACAGAAGAGATGGCTAGAAAGATGAAAGCAATAGAGCCAAAGGTTGAGACGTACCCCGACCCATCAGGCTCGGCAAGATCAACAACCAGCAATAAAAGCGACCATCAAATACTAAGAGACTTCGATTTTATTATCAGGGCAAAGAAAGCACACCCAAGTCACATAGATAGATTGAATGCATTAAACAGAAAGCTATTAGATGCTGATGGGAATGTAACAATGACAATAGACCCAAAGTGTGTTTACTTAATAAAAGATTTAGAACAAGTGCAGAGAGATAAAAAGGGTGGAATTGACAAATCACAAATAGAGCTTACTCATTCGCTGGATGCTTGTAGTTATGCAATTAGCTATAAGTTTCCAGTAGTGAGTAAAGCCACAAGGACAATGAAATGGTAATATTATGATTAATTTTGGAAGAACCGTAAATCAGGTCGTAATACCTGAACTATCTGAGCAAATGATATTGAAAACAGTAGCGAAAGCAGAGAGCGAATTTAGAGACAATGAAAGAGCGGAAAGAATGACCGCCCTGGATTTTTATTTCAATGTCAATATGGATAAGCATATTGAACAATACTTCTCTAGTGAATCACTACAGCAGATACCAACATTCCCAAGCAAGGTCGTACCACGTTTTGCAAAGGCGAGGATGATGCTGTATAAAAATCAAATCAAAAGAATAATCGGTGGCGAAGAAAGTGATGATTATAGAGATATAGCTTATATGCTTAATAGCCAAACAAAACAATTCAGCGAATTAGCTTGGTTACTTGGCAGCTGTCATTTCAAAACAAAGTTCAATGAGCGTAAGCAAAGACTGGAATATGAGATACTTCCTATTGTAAAAGAATATTACTTACAGGGAGAGTCAGAGCCATACGGCTATAGCTATGAAATAGAAAAGGGTTCCGGCACAGATAGGAAGTATGTCTTTTGGTCTGAAGAAAGAGATGGAATCCCCGGTATGCATTTCAAATTCAATCAAGGCGGGAAAAGGATGTCTATTGATGGGAATGAAGATATGTTGAATCCTTATGGATTAGTGCCAATTAGTAAAGTACAATATGCGTCAACCTCTTTTGATGTTGTCAGAGCTGCAATCCAAATCGGTATCGCAATGACCGAGATTGCTTTAAGTGTCCGCTCAAGATTAGGTCAACCAGTATTTACAGGAATAGATGAGGGGCAATCAGTTATCAAGTCAGGCATAGACTCGGCTTTAATATTGCCCGAAGGAGCAACATTCCAATATGTATCTCCGGCTGGTGGTATTAATGAAATGATAGAAGGGGTCAAAGCATTTGCTAATCAAACAGCAGAAAATAATCACCTAAGAATACGATGGGGCGAGTCGGGAGGCAACTCGCCTTCGGGTGAAGCGTTGAGAATCTTGGAAATTGAGAACCTTGAATCTCGTGAGTCTGATATTAATTATTTCAGAGAATGGGAAAGCAACAGGTATGCGATTGATAGAAAAGTCTTAGAGGTTCATAATGTTATTAATTTATCTGAAGATTATAGCGTTGATTTTGGCGAAGTATCTTATCCGATGTCAATAGATCAGGAACTCAAGATGCTGGACTGGAAGTTAGCAAATGGCATAATGAGTCAAAGGGATTTGCTATTATATTTCAATAATGATATGAGTGACGAAGAACTCAATGCAAAGATGGGCGAAGTACAAGAAGAAAGAACACAACAGATACAAGCAGACAAACAGGCAAATCAACCAGCGGTATTTCAGGCTTTAAGACAAGAAGCAAATGATAGTCAATAAATTCCTAGATAAGATTGATGTTTTAAAGTTGCAGATTGGTCAGGATGCTGATAAAATACTTGAGGCAATAGATATAGATGAAATGCTAAAAGACCCCGAATCATATCTAAATGCTTTGGGTCAGCAGTTTATGAAAGACCACGACAAGGAAATAAAACAAGGATTCAGAGAGGGCAAGAAGTTTGCAACCAAGATAATAGATAAGCTGTGAGAACAAAAATAGACATATCTAAAAAGTTTGATTTGAATAAAATCAGTTTTGACTTATCAGGGGAAATCAATGAATCAGCAAAGGCAATCGTAAAAGACCACGATAAAAGATTGAGTTTTGGTCAGGGAGTAAACGGCAAACAAATGGCCGCACTAAAACCATCAACAATTCACAGTAAAAGAAATAGTGGATATTCAAAACCTAGAACTCCCTTATATGCTACCGGGACTATGAAAAATATAGAAATCACAAAGAAAGCAAACAAGGCAAGTCAGGAAGCAAGGATAGCCCCCGATGAAGATAGACGCAAGATAGGTGCTTATCATCAAGAGGGAATAAAGCCACATAAGATAGTGGCTAAAAATGCAAAGGTCTTATATCCTCTTTTCAATTCAAAGGGAAAGAAATTTGGAGCCAAGAGTGTTGACCATCCCGGCACACCAGCTAGAGAATGGTTTGGTATTTCAGTAGAGGTAGAAAAGAATCTATTAAAAAGAATGGGTAGGCAAATTGAGAGGCGTTTAAAAAATGCCTAACAAAGCAGCCAAAATGAGAAAGCATAAAAAGCGTAAGCTAAATCAAGAACTAAGCAGAGTGGGGCGGACTGCTAATCAATACAAAAAGCGAAAGCAAAAGAATGTCAAATGAACCTAGAACGGAAGATGCCTTAACTGAATTAGAGATAATTATTGGAAACGCATTGACAACGGCTACATCAAAAACAATCCTAGACCTTGAACAAACAATAACAACACTAAGGGCAACCGGAGCCAGTACGGATGCTATCAGGGAAGTGTTGTTGCAAGACTTGAGAGAGGGCGGTTTAATATTTGGTACATATAGAAACGCAATCAAGAATACAACAGGCAACGCAGTACAATTTATGAGTGATGCTGGGATTCGTGGTAAATATGGAGACGAGGGGATTGAAGAATTTAAATGGATTACTGCTGGTGGAAATGTGTGTGAAGATTGCAAACCAAGACACGGAAAGACAGCAACTTGGGAAGAATGGTCAGCGGTAGGATTACCGAAAAGCGGATTTAGTGTATGTAAGGCTAATTGTCAATGTCAGTTAGTTCCTTCTAAATATGATGATGATGAAATAAAAGGGGTCGTAAGAAGAAGGGAAAGAAAGAAAGAATTAGAAAGAAAATTTAGAAATTGAAATCACATTTTCAAAAAAGTGGAATTTGTTTAAATTGATTAGGTTAAAAAATGATATGAGGAGAATAGATGTCTGAAATTAAAGAGGACAATGTGCAAGATACCGCACAAGAGGTGGCTACTGACAGCCAAGTTGAACAATCAGAACAACCCGATGCTGGTAGTTTAATTGCTGATAGCAAAAAGTATAGAAAAAGGGCACAATCTGCTGAGTCTGAGCTTTCTGAATTAAAAAAGAAAATGGAAAAACAGGAAGAGCAAAAACTTGCAGAGAAAAATGAATGGAAAGAATTGTTTGAGAAAAAAGATGCCAGGCTGAACGAAATCGAAAAAGATTATGACAGAATGAAAGAGGCTGAAGATTCTTACAAACAGGAATTGCTTTCCGATTTTGATGAGGGAGACAGGGAAGAGTTTTCGGGTTTATCCCTAAAACAAATTCGAGTTCTCCATAGTAAAATAATTAATAAAACTGCGAATGTACCCCCTACAGATAACACACCAGCGAGGTCAACGAATCCTGAAAATAAGAAATGGACGGATATGAAACCTGATGAGAGAAGATCAAACTGGAGTGCTGTACTGGAGTCATATCGCAAAAATTAGGAGTCTATAATGGCTATAACAGGTGGAATGTTAGGTGCAGCTCACACAACTTCAACAGCGGACGATTTTGTCGCAGAGGTCTGGTCTGAGGGCATAATGAGATTTTTTGAACGTGGAACGGTTTTCAGAGGTTTAGTTGAAGATTATTCTGCATTGGTTGCAGGTAAGGGTGGTGGCGATACTATTCATATACCTCAAATCGATTTAAAAACGGCAACATCAAAAGTTGCTAATACATTGGTAACTTACGATGCAACTGCTACAACGGAGAGTTCTCTTACAATATCAGACCATTATTATAATGCGATGTTATTTGAAGATATTCTTATGGTACAGGCACAGCCGGATTTAGTTGCCAAATATACTAAAATGTTTGGTGAAGCTCTTGCTCGTCAATTAGATGCTGATATTTGGGATGACCTTGATGGTTTGAATGTGAGTGTGGCACTCGCAAGTGGAGATGATAATCTAGCAGTAGCAGATTGGCAAGCCGCTCTAGCGAGTCTAGGCGAAAATGATGTACCTTATATGGACGGAGATTGTTCATTGGTAGTCAATCCTACAATGATGGCAGATATTCTTGACCCAAATGCTGGTATCTCTAAATACTTTTGGAGAGCTGACGCTGGTGGAAACACAAGCGTATTGAATGAAGGCGGTTCTAAGGGTTTCTTTGGTAAACTACACGGCATAAATGTCTATATGTCTAACACTATTTCAACAGGCGGTTCAGTTTGTTGTGGTGCGATTTTTCATAAATCAGCATCAGCAGTAGCAGTTCAGCAAGATGTTCGTGTCCAGTCAGAGTATTCGATTGACGCTTTAGGCACAAAAATCGTAGCTGATTTGTGGTACGGAACTGCATTGATTGATAGTAGTTCAAACAAACGTGGATATAGATTCGTAAATAACTAATCTAATCTCAGATCAATCGTTGGGGGGTTTAACCGCCCCCCAATGACAAAGGAGATACAATGGCTCAGTATTGGTATAAAAAAGATAAGCGTGTTAAGCGGATTTCAGAGCAAGATGACAGCAAAGCTGTAATCGAGCAAGTAAAAGAATTAAAAGCAAAGGGCTACGTGAAGGTATCAGATAGAAGAGACCCTGAAGGCTCTATTGTTGAGCAACCAAAATCCAGGGCGAAGCCAAAAGCTAAAGCAAAACCAAAAGCAAAACCAAAGGCAAAGGCAAAAGCTAAACCAAAAGCAAAGGCTAAAAAGAAATGAAAGACTTGGGAGAAGATTTAAGGTCGGGCAAAGTTCATAAATTCAATGGAGAACAACTTGGCTTAAACGCACAGGGCAAAGGCAGTTTCACTAGGACTAGCCCTACAAATAAGAATTGGCAGAAAAACTATGATAGGATTTTCGGCAAAAAAAATGATTAGATAATAATAACCTACCAAACACAATCTCGTTCACGGTAGTCAACCTTAGAGAGGAAGAAAATGGCAAATCTACACAAGTTAAGCGTACAACAAGCAGTTAATGCGGCCGGTTCAGGCGGACAATGGACAGTCAACGCTGTATCTACAACAGGCTCCAATGCTAATGTGGCTAATACAGTTCACGTTCAAGTAACAGGAGCAAGTCAATTAGGATTATACTCATCCGGTGACATCTATTTTAATTTCGCAAATGGAGAAACAAATTGTAATACTTCGGGGGACTTGATCCTTCAGGGGAGTACTCTGACATTCATAACAGTTCCGTTAGGACTTGAAGCATCAGGAGTTGATGGCGAAATATACTTCAATCATTTAAGTACATCAACCACACAGCACACCGTCAGAATAGTGGAGGTTTAAAATGAGTGTATTAAATAGCTTTATTGGTACAGTTGGTTCGCTGAGAGCTGGTGGCACTATTGATGGTGACTTAACTATATCGGGAGATTTAACTGTAACTGGTGATGGTGCTGGAGCATATAGTGAGATTATAACCGATGGAGTGCAAATCACTAAAGATACAGATGGTGAATTTGTTTCTTTAATTTTAGTGAACGAAAGTGATGCTGCCAGTACAGCAGGTATTGTTTCACAAAGATTTGATTTAGAAGATACTGGTGGAACTGCTGTTGATTCAGGTAAAATACTCGTAGGTAAAGAAGCATCATTTACTGCTACAGCCTCCACTCAAGATTCTTATATGGCTTTTCAAACGAGTTTGAATGGTACGTTAGCTGAAAGAATGCGTATTGATTCAGTAGGTAAACTTATAATAACGGCTGGTGATGCTTATCCTCAAATCGTTATGAAAGATAGCGGTGGCACTGTTGATGGTTATGTGTATGCTAGTAGTGAACAAATCGGATTTCTTTCATCCACCGTCACTTGGCTTTTAAAACTCGATGCCAACTCTCGCATCAGTCTTAGTAATAATGATGATGGTACTTCAAATACAATATTTGGAAAAACCGCAGGAGACACTAATGGAGCTGGAGACCAAAATGTTTATATTGGCGAATTGGCTGGTGGGGCTGGAATCCAAACAGATGCTTCTGATAATAATGTCGGAGTAGGCTATAGTGCATTAACAAAAATCACGACTGGACACGAAAATGTTGTAGTTGGTTCTAGTGCAGGATTAGATATGACTACTGCCGCAGATAATGTTGTGATTGGTTTCAGTGCGGCTGAAAACTATTCTGAAGCACAAAGAAATGTCGCAATAGGTCATAAATCTCATTTTGTAGCTGCATATGGAAATGATAATGTTGCTATTGGTTATAATGCTGGATATAATTGTAATTTAAGTGATTGGAATATTTTAATTGGTGCTTATGCTGGGTATAAATTAGGAGATGCAGGTGGTGCAAGTGGTAATAATGATGGAGATTCTTCTTATAATACAGCTATCGGTTATGAAGCTATGGGTGGTGGAGATGATACTACAGCTAGTAATGTAGCATCTCTTTGTGTCGCTGTTGGTTATCATTCTTTAGGAGGTTCAACAAGAGCAAGTGATGGAGGTGCTTTAACTGGAGATGGTACAGTTGCTATTGGAGGTAGTGCATTAGAGGCTCTCACTTCAGGAGTTTCAAATACTGCTATAGGTTTTGAAGCTGGGAAAGTACTTGCGACTGGGGCGTCAAATACAATCATTGGATATCAAGCAGGTTTAGCATTAACTCATTCTAATAATGTGGTAGTTGGTGCTAATGCTTTTGATACAGCTAGTTCAGCAGAAGATTCAGTAATGGTAGGCGTAAGTGCTGGGACAGCAATTACAACTGGAGACCATAATGTAGGAGTCGGATATAATGCATTAGGTTCTCTTACGACTGGGGCTAATAATATTGCTATTGGAAAAGGTGCAGCCGATGCGATGGGAGTTGGTGAATCTCAAAATATAGCTATTGGTTCTTCAGCTTTAGGAACAATGGATGCAGGTACTGGTGGTACTGTTAGTGGTAACATTGCAATAGGTCATTTTGCTTTTGTCGGAGCAGATTTAAACACAGCAAGTAATACAATATCTGATAACATCGCTATTGGAAAATCTGCCTTAGATGCTACTGGTGCTAATGCTCAATTAGGCACTATAGCAATAGGTAGAGATGCACTAGGAGGTCTTACTACAGGAGCTGGGAATCTTGCTATTGGCTATCAAGCGTTACAAGAACACACAGAAGGTTCTAGGAATATGGCTATTGGATATCAGGCAATGGTTAATACTTGGGATGGAAGTGCAGATGATACAAGAGAATCAAGTGATAATATTGGTATAGGCTATCAAGCACTTGGCGGAGCTTGGACAGATGCTGATGCAGATAATAGCGATATGAATCAATTCAATGTAGCTATTGGGAATTATTCATTAGATGGAGCAATGGCTGGAGCTTCATACAATACAGCAGTTGGACACAATACAGGAAGTGGCATTACAACTGGAAATTATAATACTTTTCTTGGGGGTTTGGCAGGTTCTGCACTCACGACAGGCTCTAATAATATAGGTATTGGTGTAAACGCATTACTTGTTCATACAACAGGAGATAGAAATATTGCAATAGGTAATAATGCAATGACTGATACCAATCATCACGCTGATACACTTGCATCTATAGATAATATATTTATTGGAGTTTCTTCAGGTGGAGGGGCTTGGGAAACTAATGATTCAAACTATAATGTAGCTATTGGCAATTATACAATGGACGCTGTTATGAATGGTGCGTTAGGAAATGTTGCTCTTGGACATCAAGCATTGAGTGCTATTACTACTGCTGGAAATAATGTAGGCATTGGTAAGGATGCTGGAGATGCTCTTACAACTGGTAGTTCAAATGTAGCTATTGGTGCTTTTGCTTTATCAACTGAAACTATTGGAAATGGTGCTGTAGCGATTGGTGCAAATGCCTTAAATGAATATGTAAAGGGTTCAGGTGGAGATTCTGATAATACAGCAGTAGGTTATTTATCAATGGCTCGACTTGATGGTGGAGATACTTCTGTTAAGAATACGGCTATTGGAAGTCAAGCTATGTACTGTTCAAGTGCATCTGATAATGATGCTAATAATAATGTAGCAGTTGGTTATCAAGCACTAGTTGGGATTACAGATGGAGCTAATAACGTAGCAGTTGGTTCAGGTGCAGGAGATGGAATTACAACAGCTGTTGGAAATGTTGCGATAGGAAAAGATGCATTAACAGCTGCTACTCCCGGAAGCAATAATGTTGCAGTTGGAATCGAGGCGGGATTAGCCATCAGCGGAGGTCACTCTTCAGTAATGGTTGGATTTCAAGCTGGTGAAACAATGACTAACGGAGATAGTAATACTTGCATAGGTTATGGTTCGGATGTTTCTGCTAGTGGAGGTAAGTATCAAACCGCTTTAGGATTTGGAGCAGTTCCTGTAGGTAATTATGAAACAGCTGTTGGATTCGCTGGAATGAAAAGATTCGTAACTGCTAGTATTGATTTCACAGCAGCTCACAGCGGTGTAAATAGTATTATTAAAGAAGTATGCAAAATACCAGCTTTATCAATTATTTTACAAGTAACAGCTATGGTAAAAACAAAATCTTTAAATTTGAGTACATATAGTGTAAATCTTCAATTATCTACTACTTCAGGTACGGGAGAAGATGGAGCATTAGTAAACGCAAGTACATCAATTACAGTTCCTGAAGTACTTGGAGCTGATGGAGTTGCAACATACGCTCAAAATAGTGGAACTGCTTTAGGCACAGCAGCTGATATAGATATGAGTACAGGTGGAACAGAAAAGAAAGTTTATACAACTAGACCATCAACAACAATAGTAGGAACCAATGATACTTATTTATATATATGTAATGCAGTTAATAATGGAACTACAGCATCTAATGCAAACTGTACTCTTCATATTGTAGTCGAATACTTTGGTAGAGATTAAGATTTTTTAACTAACAACAACAAAAGGAGCTAAAAATGGCTAAAAAAGAAAAAGAACAAAAGCCAGTCTTAGACCTCGATGGCGTAAAATACGAAATTGATGATATGACTGATTCACAAAAAGAACTTGCAGGTGAGGTTAGTTTATACCAAAACCACGTTCGAGATATTCAGAATAAACTAAGTACCAATAATTTCATTGGTCAACAGTTAGTTGAATCTGAAAAGGTGTTTGTGGATAAGTTTCAGAAAGGATTAAAGGAATTAAAAAGTTCTTTAAATTCTGAAGAAGCAGAGGCTGAAGCGTAATATGCTGATAAGGAAGTGTAGTCAAGGTCACGACATCAAAGTCTATCGAAATACGACTCCCAACGCTGTTAGGAAGAAAACTTATGCTGATGGCACAGTTGAGACTTTGACTTACCCTTCCGGTGGGTATGATTATTTTTTGATGGTTGATGGATCAATAGCCAAGCGTTCTGATAGCTGGAAAAATATCGAAGAAGAATATGTCAAACAATGTGCTAAAAAGCACGAAGATGGACACGGCAGATTAATCATTGGTAAACATAAATTAAATAACAACGTAGCAGAAAACCTAATATGAAGAATCCATTAGCAACATTTTACGGATGGCAAGTCAATTCAGGAGCATTGGATGGCTGGACATCTTACCATATAGCGGCCGGAGCATTTCTTTGTAAAATATTTCAATGGATGGAGTGGTCAGATTTTTGGTGTGTAATGGGAGTATTTATTATTGGTGTGCTGTGGGAAGTTTTTGAATGGTATGTGGAGAATTGGAGACCTTACGGAACGAAAAAGAAATGGTTTATTAATACCGCCTCAGACCTATTCGTAGAAACTGCGATGGCTTGGTGGATGGTTATTTGAGTGAGAAGCCTAAAACAGCAAGGAGCTATCGAGCTACAGTCGTGGGGGATAATACTGTTGTTAGTATTAACCTTAAGTGGCTTGGTCAAATGCTTGTACTTGTTGCTGGACTTGTGTATGGATACTATCGCATTGAAACGAGGATTGCAGAACTTGAGCGAAGAGTGGAACTCTCTGATACCAACATTGAAGAACTTGTCAGTAAGCACATAATAGAAGAAGAAGCAAAAATAGCACAGATGCAAGAACAATTAGAGTGGTATGAAAAGGAATTATCGCTAGAGTTAAATCCCTTGAATTGGGGAAAGAAGAAACGAAAAAAGAAGTAATGTCATTACCATTTAAGTGCATCCGATGTGGTAAGGGTATCAGAATTATGTATGGTGGAATTTGCCAGGAATGCAAAAAAGAAAAAGATGAGGAAGAATAATGCAAGATTTTATGTCATATTATGCTGAGTATGGTGCAGTCGGAGTTGTAATTGCTTTATTTGTTTGGGGTTATATCAAGCAGGGGCAACGTGCTGACGAACAAGCTAATTCCTTAGAAGAGCTAAGAGTGGAAAACAAAGGACAATCAAACGATATTTCTAACATCGAGTCTATCGTTTTGAAGATGCTGGATAGATGGAATAAATCTGACGAAGTATCTCAAAGACACAGAGAAGAAATGGTTAGAGAATTAAATGACCTGTCAGATGTAATGATGGAAGTTAAAGGTTCTGTAAGCAGAATTAACGGAAAGCACTAATGAAACTCAATACAAATATATCGCTTGAAAATATTATAACTGTTGTCGCTTTGATCTGCTCAGTCACTTTGGCATTTGGTTTTATGCAGTATGATATTGATGCTATAAAAAAAGACTTAGAATTAAAGATGGACAAGAAAGAAATGATTGCAGATAGAAATTTAATTACTTATAAACTTGATATAATAATGCAAGATATTGCAGAAATCAAACAAACACTAAAAGAGAGGAAATAATATGGAGTGGATGAATTGGTCAAATTTCGCATACCTTATGGTAATAATTATGGGAGCGGTTGGTGCAAAAGTGGCAATACAATACAAGCCGCTAGTCAAAGAAGCAAAAGAGGTTTTTCAAAAATGGCACGAAATAAAAAAAGATGGTAAAGTAACAAAAGAAGAACAACAAGAATTAGCAAAAGAGCTAATGGACGTACTATATAGTATGTTGAAATTGGTCTGGAAGTTTTAAAATGCCCAAACTTGGTAAGAGAAGTATGAAGAGGCTTGATGGCGTTGACCCTAGAATAATTTCTGTATTACAAAAGGTTGTAAAATACTTTGATATTACAGTAATCGAAGGGATGCGTTCTCAGGAAAGACAGAATGAATTGTTGGCACAAGGAAAATCTAAAACCAAGTTTGGGAAGCATTGCAAGGGGATGGCGGTGGACATTGCTCCATATAACTATAAAACACGCAAAATAGACTGGGAGAATCGTGATGACTGGCATTATCTCGGTGGATTTGTCTTGGGTGTGGCCGCAATGATGGGAGTCAACCTGAGATGGGGTGGTGACTGGTCATCTCCCAGTCTTGATAAAAGCGTAATGATGGGTAAAGAGGTAAGAACTACATCCGACAATGGGTTTGATGACCTTCTGCATTTTGAAATAATGGATGATTAAACTATGAGGAATTTTAAATGCCAAAACAACCAAATGGGGTCACTAAGGCTCCATCAAAAGATGCCGAGGGAAATCTTGTTGGGTGTCCTAAGTGCAATTCGGAAAACATCAGAAAAGATGGGTGGCAATATTGGAAAAATAATCGCAAAAGACAAAGGTGGATGTGTTCCGAGAAAGATTGTGGGTATAAAACTTTGAACCCAATGATAATACAGCAAAGTGATTTCAGCGTTCAGGACTTACCGATTGAGGAAATGAACATTGATGATATTATCGACTATAGAAATAAGCGATACGCTCAAAAATATGACGCTTATAAGCAAAGAGAATTAATTGATATAAATATCAATATCAATGGAGTGATTGGTATATGTCATTTTGGAGACCCCCACGTTGATGATGATGGAACAAATTTAGCTGAAATTTATATGCTGTGTGATCTAATCAGGGAGACGGAAGGATTGTTTGCTGGAAATCTAGGAGATGTGCAGAATAATTGGGTTGGTAGATTGACATATCTGCACGGTCAGCAATCTACAACCGCCAAAGAATCGTGGATGATTTCGGAGCATTTCTTAAATAGTGTTGACTGGTTATATTTAATAGCTGGAAATCACGATGTATGGAGCGGAGACGGAGACCCCTTAGAATTTATAATGAGGGATAAAAAGGCAGTTTATAAACAGCACGGAGCTAGAATGAACCTAAAATTTCCGAATGGAAAAAGAATTAGAATTAATGCCAGGCATCAATTCAAGGGAAATTCTATGTGGAATACAGCCCACGCAATCAGCAGAGCTGTGCAAACAGGATGGAGAGACCATATTCTAACTGCTGGACATACTCACGTTTCAGGTTATCAAGTATTAAAAGACCCAGCATCAGGACTAATCAGTCACGCAATTCAGGTGGCATCATTTAAAAATATGGATGAGTATGCAAACAAATTAGGGCTGGACGATAAGAATATATTCAATGCTCCCGTGACAATCATAGACCCTAAATACGAAGATAATGATAATCGCTTAATCACAACATTTTTCAACCCTTATGAAGGGGCGGAATATCTAAAATATAAAAGAAGCAAAAAATGAGTACATACGAAACAAGTTATTGTAATACCACAACCGATTTATTATTTGTAGAACCAAACATCAGTCAATACGATGGCAAAGCTGTACTTCCAGCAAACTGGGTGGCATCGGGAACCTCTAATCTTTACTACTTACATAACTCAGGATATGTTTCACAATTATACAAAGACGGAGAAGAGCAAACCAGCGTAAGTGATACCCCTAACGCTAACAATGAATTTGAATATGATTCAGGTTCAGATAGATTGCAGTTTTTTATGGGCGGACTATCGGTATCTGCAATGAATAGCACAGTATTCGAGTCTAGTAGGGATTGGGCAACCTTAAAAACAGAAGCGGTAAAAAGAGCGAGTGATTTTATTCGTGGATATTTACCATTTCCTGTCTACCCAAACAAAGGAATCGGCACAGCCGATGCGGTTGGAAATGATTTTCCTGAAATCATCGTCAGGTCAACTGCAATAATGGCTGTGGAATCTTTAATAAGACCATACGATGTAGAAAAAGCAGATGAAATCAGGAGTCAGGCTATCAATGAACTAGGCACTGGATATCTTGATATGCTTAGAACTGGTCAGGTTCATTTATACAGCTCTGAGTCTGAATATAAAAAACGAGGAATATTAAGAACCATCTCAGTTCACGCAAATACTACTGGCGGAATTGTAGATGTCAAAGGAACTCCATCTCACGAGTGGGATAAAATAAAAATTATAATTAGTAATGGTGGAACAATAACCGAAGGAAGTGCTAACTCTACTGTAAAATTTAATTCTTTTGTAGGCAATCAAGATGGACTAAAACTAGACAAACAAGTAGATGATGAGGTCATTGACTGCTATTGGCAGCCAGTCGGTCATAATATGTATGTCAGGTTTAGTGCTGGTTTATATACAACTTCTGATGAATACGAATTAGAGATTAGCGGTGTCTTAGATCAAAGAATGACCCCAATCAAGAGGGTGCAGATGACTAGAATATAATGGCTATCACTTTTGAAAATGTTATTTATGATAGAGTTATAGATGCTCTGCAAGATTTGTTAGCAAATGAATTTGCTATCCCTGCCTATGTAGATGAGCATAAGGGCAATCAGTCATTTTTATTAGCACCAGCCTCAGATTCAATAAATGAGTACGCACAAAACTTTCAATCTAGAAATTATGTTGTTGAAATTGCATATCAGTTAAAAGTTGGCGGTGCATACACAAAGAACTCAATAAAACAAGTATCGAATATCGCAGAAAGAGTGAAGAGGTTAATTTTTAACAATGCGACCTATTCTCCATCAAGTGTTTATAAATGGCACGATGGCAATATTGATTCAATAGAGTACAGTAGGGATGAAGATAACCCTGACTTAATTACCGCAGTTATGGAATTTAACTGCACATCAACGGAGGTAACGTGAAATATAAAATTGGAAAAAATATCCAATCTTTTTCAGCCGTAAATGATTGGCAGGGGCTTGGTCAAAAAAATGCTGAAGCTCTTGAAAAAGGAGAGGCTGTTGAAATAAAGAAACCGCCTGAACATTTAGTTGAAGGAAACTATATTGTGAAGGCAGAAAATAAAAAAGGAGTCAAATAATGGCTGGATTAGATAAAACAGTATATAGTGGCAAACAATTTGAAGCCTATGTCTCCATTCAATCGGATGCTTTAGGTACAAATGATGTTAGTGGAACACTATACAAAATGAGATTGGCGGAAGTTAATGATATTGATTTCTCGGCTGGATTTCAAACCGCAGATGTAGAAAGAGTGGGACAAAGGGTGTTAAGACCTTCTGACCACATCAAAGTATATAAAGGCGGAACATTCACTTGGGCTTTCGAAGGTCTTATAGTTGAGAATGAAGCACTACTGCAAACCTTATTGCAATTAGTAAGTGAGGATGCAAGTCCTGAAGGTACGGCTCAAATATTAGGCAATCAGGGAACTGTTGCTTATGAGCAAGGAGCAACTACAGGTGAATATGCTTGTGTGGTAGTAAGCAGCCCGGATGCAGATAAAGATAGATTGATGCATAGTGCTATACTTCAGGAATTAACTTTGAGTATGAGTCCAGCAGACAATGGCGGACTACTTACAGCGAGTGGTGTTTTTTGGAGTGGCTATCAACCAGTAATTGGAACTGAAGGTACTTCGCCTGATGCTACTGCGGTTAATTTCACAAAGGGATTTTTTGATTGCACCACTTCGAGCATTGGTGGAGATGATGTTGTTATGAATAATTTTGAATTAACAATCTCCAACCCAGCTACTAGAGTGGGATATGAAACTGTAAATAGTATTGCTGGAGAGCCTTGTGCTTATATGCGTGGCGGTCAAATATCCGTAACTGGAAATATGAGTGTAAAGCTAGATGACAATGTGGCTCAGATAATCACGGAAGATTTTCTTGTTGGTACTTCTGCTAATGTCAGTATCGGAGATGGCTCATCAATCGATTTCGATATACCGACAGCAAAATATACTGGACATACAAATACAAGCACAGAAAGTGGTGTCTTTGTTGAACTGCCATTTACTGCTACGGCTGATGGGTCAGGAGCATTGGTTACAATAATCGCAACTTAATAATAATCGGGAGGTAAAATGATAGTCGATACAAAACACGGTGAGTTTGAATGTAAAGACATAACTAGAAAAGAGAGACGAGCCTTATATAAAAAGGTCAAAATGGTAGGTACAAACAATGATTTATCTGAGCTACACGATTTAGCTGATGAATTTGCGTTAATATCCTTTGGAGACGAGAAAGGTATTGAAAAGGCACTTGGCAGCTTGACCCCTTTGCAAGAAGATGAAGTTTTGAATGAAATTATTGCAAGTTATATGGGGCTTGAATTGGGAAACGCTATTGGCGATTGAGAACTGCACTTTGGTTTTCCGCATTTGGATTTCCAAAATCCGGTTTACTCCTCCCATATACCGCTCAATCGCCAACTCTTTTTAAGAGAATAGAGTTTAAAACTAGAAAGGATGTTTATGATGAAATTTATAGAGTTCTATATGAACCAGCCACTCAGAAATACGGCATCGGTCAGAGCCTCTATTATCAACTGCCTCTTTTCTGTAATCCTGATGAATATATCTTTGAATGGTGCTATGAAATGATTCAGGATTATCACTTAGTAAATCACTACAATATCCCAATGTCTGACAGCCTGGAAAATGTTGACGCTTTCAGGTTAGATTGTTTTACTGTCATTGAGGATGAGGCAAATAAAATAAGAATATTCAAGGCAAAAGATGGCAGTTAAAAATCTATTAATAAAACTTGGTGTTATCGGAGATAAAGACACTAAGAAAAAAGTAAAGAAGGTTGAAAGCTCTTTTGAGAGATTAGGCTCTACAGCAATAAAAGTAGGCGGAGCATTCTTTGCCGCTAGGGGAATGATTTCGGGAATCAGTACCGTTGTCAACCTAGCAGCCCAACAGGAACTAGCTGAGAAAAAACTGCAAACAGCACTAGGCGGAACTTCTAGAGCGTTATTAGATCAAGCATCAGCACTTCAAAAAGTAACCACATTTGGAGACGAGGCTATTATAGAACAGATGTCGTTCTTAGCGGCCTTGAATTTATCTGAAGAACAAATCACAAGAATGATACCACTTTCGTTAGACTTGGCATCCGCAACAGGGCTTTCATTAGAATCAGCGGTTAGAAATACTGCAAAGACTTTTAGCGGATTAACTGGAGAATTAGGAGAATTATTGCCTCAATTAAAAGACCTGACAACCGAAGAACTAAAAGCTGGAGATGCGTTAGATGTGATTGCTGAATTAATGGGTGGAGCAGCTCAAGAAAACACAAAGACACTCGCTGGTAAGCTAGAGCAAACTAAAAACGCAGTATCAGATGCCGGAGAATCGTTGGGGGAATTATTGGCTCCAGCAGTTATTCACACAGCAAACGCTGTTGCTTTTTTATCTGATAAACTTGTAAAAGGTGCTGAGTTTATTGCTGAACTGATTACAGGGCAAGAAGCTGTAACCGAAACAACCAAATCTTTCGCATCAGCTCAAGGCGATTTAGCAATACAAACAATGAACGCTAATACGCAAACATCTAAACAAGTTTCTGATGCTGTTTTATTAAATGAACACAATAATAATCTATTAAGTAGCTACGCAGACCAAACTAAAGCACTTGAATTACAAGCACTCGAACTTGAAGGTGCGACCCTTTTACAGCAAGAACTATTTAAACTAGGATTGACTGATGCAACATCACTAACAGGGGCTTTAGGTGACCAAGTAATGGCTTATATTGATATAAAAACGCATCTAGAAACATTAAAAACACTTAAGCAGAAAGATGCTTTAACTGACAGTATATCTTTTAAAACTTTTAAGAAAGACCAATTACAGAAACTTGATATGCTAAAAGCAGAAGAAGATAATATAAGAAAATTTATTGAACTATATCCAGCACAAGCAAAAGCATTGGGGATAGTTAATCAAAAGAAAAAAGAAGGAGCCGAAGAGGACAAACAAAGTTTTGCGTCATCACTAGCAGGTTTAAGGCAAACAATAAAAGGATACTTAGCCCAAACCATTGCGGCCGGATATGCCGCTGAAGTAAAGAAAAAAGGATTTGCAGGTCTAGCAGTTGGTACTGCTGTGGCGATAGCTGTCAGCACTTTGTTTGATAAATATGTTCCAGCGTTTGCAGAAGGCGGAATAGTGCCAGGCTCCGGCAATCAGGATTCAGTTCCGGCAATGCTGACACCGGGCGAGTTAATTTTAAATCAATCTCAACAGGAAAACCTAGCTCAAGGAATGGGAGTAACGATTAATATCGGTGGAAATATAATAGGCGAAGAATCATTTGTTAGAGATACTTTAATCCCTGAAATAGAGAAAGCGAGAACACTTGCGTGAGTCTATCTCCATCAGCTAATTATACTGGAGCCTCTTATTTAGGCAATATAAAAGAGAACTGGTTATTTCAATTATTTAATCAGGATTCTTATTTACAATTCGATGGAACTGACGATTTTATAGATTGCGGAACAACCAGCTCTGCTATTAGCAGTATAACATCGAATATCACTATAGCATTTTGGATAAATTTCCCAGCGAGTGTTATAGGCGAAAGCATTAGTGACTATATTTTTATGAGTAACTCTATTGCTAGTTATTGGACAGGATTTCAAATATATAAAGACCAAGATGATAAGATTTCAATTTTAGTGGGAGATGCCAATAATAATACAAACTATGTTAGAATTAAAGGAGATGCGGTTTCTGCTAATACTTGGTATTTCGTTGCCATCACTAGCGATTTAGACGCTTCCTTTGCCACAACATCGAATACTACTATATTATATAACAATGCGGGAACGACTGAAGCACAAAATGCGACAAGCACTAAACCAGCGGTTGGTTATTCGGGAAGTGGTAAAACTTTATTCGGAAAACTTTTATTTCCTGACCCTGATGGTTTTGCTGAGTTTAAATTAAAAAACTTTGCTATTTGGAACGTTCAGCTAGATGCTGATAATCTAGAGGCAATTTATAATAGTGGTAACTTTTTAAGTCTTGAAGAAGATTCAGGAAATTATGACCAATCTTCAAACTTAAAAGCATATTGGGAGTTCAATAATGGGGAAAACTTTGCTCAAGACTTATCAGACAATATAGCAACCGGGACAATTACTGGGGCTAAGTATAAGGGGTTTTTGCCATTGGCAATGAGGGACACAACTGTTGATGATGTTTTTTATCACGGTGTTGTGAAATCAAGCCCAAGCATTAGGCACAGTCTTGATCTTTTGAAATCCAAATCAAAAACAGGCAATGTATCTGTTAATTTGATTAATGCCAAATATCAAGGAGATGACTTATCCGCTGAATTGTTTCTAGGTTCGAATAGTTATTATAATAGAACAGTAAAAGTCTATTCTCAATTAAGTGAAATGAGTGATATTGCAGATTGTTTACAATTATATCACGGAAGATTAACGAATATCTCTCACGATGATTCTAGCGTGAAACTATCTATTGTACAAAAATCTCCTTGGGATAATAAAACAGTTCCTACAGTAAAATCATCAAGGGGTAATTATTTCCCGATTGTATATGGAAATTTCACTAAAAACGCAAGTACTCACGGCTCTACTACTTATCTTGAAACATTTAACAAGACCTTATTTCCAGTTCAGGTTGACAGAGCTACTTTTTTTTATGAGTGTTTATTGCATAAAGATATTGGTTCTACAGATACAACATTGCATTATTACGAGTCTAGCCCTGATGCTTTTTTACCAGTTGCAAATACTAATGACGCAGAAGCCTACGGAGACGGATTTGCGGTAAAAACAGATTGGTCTTTAAAAAGACACGTCAAATTCAAACCACTGTTTGCAGTAAAAAGGTCATTTGGCTCAGATATTGGAAATGTATTTGACGGAAATGCCAATCAAACTATATCAGATACTTTCGCCTCTATATCAATGGACACCTCTAGTGCTGGAACAACCACAACAGCCCACAAAGATAATAACTATAGCATACCATCTTTTGATGACCCTCCTGACATTACTAGCTCAAGCGAAAATCACGGATTAACAATAGAGATGCGGTGGGATATGACTGGCTTTTATGGTTCTACTGGAGACTCGAATGGATTAGCAGTTAATAAAATAGAGATATATAATCAAAGTAGATATGCAACAGGGACATTAACAGACGTAATGAATGATGGGACTCGCTTCGCTACGGATGGCTATATTGATAAAGTAAACACAGCAACAGGTTCGGGAGCATCAACATCTTTAACAGAAACGACTAGCATATCTAACGGAGCGGCAACCGCAACAGAATTTTCTGCCTATCCTTATGACAATGGATTATCTATTAGGGCATTAAGAACTGTCACATCCCGAACTGATGGGAGTGGCTCTCCATCTTCAGCTATGTTTGGAACTTTGAGAGTAGCAGATGTTAGGTGTATAGGAACATTTAAAATCGATAGATATAATTCAACCACAGACGGCTCGGCTAGAGTAAGAAGTGTGAAAGAATTATACTCAGGAGCGGATGGATTAACTGCCAGTTGGGATGGAGGTGCAATTACATTAGGATATGAGGCTCATCGAGATTTATTAATTAGATACGCTGGAATGCCGACAATAGACCCTGAAAATTGGGCTGCATTAGAATTAGACAGAAGCACTTGGACTATTAGACATTGGCAGAATGAAGAAATTTCATTAATTGATTATCTTGAAAAGCTGCAATATGAATTTGGATTTATTCATAAAATAAACCCATCGGGAAAATCAAAATATGTGTGGATTCACGGAACCGCAGGGAATAATGTTTTTCAAGCTGCTGATGTCGATGTGACTTTAAGTAAAAACGATATAAGTTCGTTAAGTATAAGCACCAGCCCAGTTAGTCAAATAATGACCAAAGCGGTAATCAACACACAAAGACACCCAGCTAAAGACAGTTATTTAACTGAAACAACTGCAACAAATGCAACGCCAAGAGCAACCTACAATATTAAATCAAAAGAAAATACCGAGACAATTAATCTTGATGCATTAACACTAGCACCTGCCACAGCCCCCTCATCTACTGCAAACAAACAGGCAGACTTCAGTTCTTATTATAGTCAAGTAAATGGAGATGTTAAAAAAATTATAGAATGTGAAATAGTTAATACTCAAAAAGGGTATCTATTAGAAACTGGGGACATTGTTAAATTCGAGGATATGCCAGTTGATCCATTCGCAGATAATTGGGCTGATTATTATATGGTTACTAATTTAACTCGAAGCCCCGGAAAAATTAAAATTAAAGTAAGAGAGGTAGGATAATGAGTTACCAACGAATAGCAAGACCAAAAATTTATGTAGATATGATTCAACCATTATTAGAAAATGGTACAATCACAGGAACCGACCAAATAGTAGGAGCTGGGCTGTTATCAACAGCATCATCAATTATTCAGTTATTTGATAACAAACCGAATAATACTGTTTCATTTGGAAATAGCACATCAGTAAATACAGAGCAAACAATTACCGTTGATACCAACATAGCAATAGTAGATGGATTATTAGGGGAGACTCTTTTTGTAGCTGTACTGGGGCATAATTTAAAAACAGCAGATGCTTACTTAGATATTTCTACAGACGCTGATGGAACTTTTAATGGGGGAACTACAACCCCCACTACATTGTCAGAGGTTTATAATGCAGACACAACCGCATCTAGTGGGCATACCGCAGTTCCCGATTCAGATGGCTGGTCTATATTTACATACACTCAAGCTACTGCTAACAGATACCAGCGACTATCAATAAAATCTTCTACTAGCAATTATGATGCGGAGATAAAAATTGGATGCATATTGTGGGGAGTTGCATACACATTCCCAAGTTCTCCTGACTTAAATATTAAAAGAACTTTTAGCTACGATGGATTAAAGATCAATGAATCTTTAGGCGGTCAAAAATATGCTCACGCAACTCATCTAACTAATAGCCCTTGGACGGCTACTGGGGCTTGGGATGTTTCAACTGGAAAAGCATTTAAAACTGGCAGACAGCAAATAGATATGAATTTTAGTTATTTAGCAGATACCGATGCTTTCCCCAGTAATTTATATGATATGGGTGTTTCTAGAACTGACGAATCAGTTTTAAACAGATTAATATTTATGACGAATGGCGGAATGTTCCCTCTACTGCTGCAGTTAGATAGTACGGAAAACAGCGGAGACGATGGTTGGCTTTGGTGCAGATTGAACAATCGCCCAAGTTTTGACCAAGTTGCTCACAGGCATTGGTCTACCAGCTTATCTTTTATTGAAGAATTTTAATTTTTAAAAGCAGTAAAATGTTATAATTTATATATCCCAAGAACATTAAGGGGCGGTTTTTTCATATATCCTTCTTGAGTTTATGTATCATCGCTTTCCGCCCCTTACCCCTCTTTAATATATTTATACCCTTTCGTAACCCTTTGGAATTGTCATCGGGATTTGCTATATTAAGGGGCGATGAGACTAACAAAAAACAACAATTCAGGCACAAATATGGGGAGCAACCCTCGGTTAGTCTCGCGTTATGCTCCCCTAGTGCCACAAAAAAGCGAGAAAAAAATGAAATTAGACATCACCCTAACCTTAGAAGAGTATAAGCTGATAAGTAGAATCAAAATATACAAAAGCTATCCCGAAGTAGGTGGCGAATATAGATTTGGTATAAAAACAACTGGAGAAGATACAAGATATCATCCTGTGTGGGCAAAAAACGAAGATGATGCTTTTGAAAAAAGCTATAAGGAATATTTAGTAAAGTCAGACTATTATTTAATCTTAAAACATATAACTAGAAAGGATATATAATGTTATTCAAAAAAAGCGAACTGAAGAACCTTGTAAAAAAAGAAGGTTATAGACTAAGCCCTGAAGCCCTAGATGGTATTGATAGGTCAATGAAATCTATCGTTAAAAAAATGCTGACTAAGGTTGCAGAGGATGGAATGAAAACCCTGATGGCTCAACACACAGCCATTGCAACCCCCAAAACAAACAAATCAAACTGCCAAAGATGTTGCAACATTGAGGAGCCGTTTATTAGACACGCTAAAAGCACTCAGGCTTTTTGTGCGGAAGAGGCAGTTATAATGCATAACAGATATAGAAAAGGGGGTAAGTAGGATGAGATGTGAACATAGAGACTTTTTAACTTTGGGCAGGTGTAAGAATATAGCGATTGCTGAGATTAGTTTTAATTTTGCTAGAATTTTCAGCAGTAGATATAAAAAGCCTTATGGCAATAGAATGAAAGACAGGCTATGTTGTAAAAAGCACTTAAAAGTTCAAAAGACCAATCACCACATTATGGACTTAGAAATAAATAAACTAGAGAGGGGTAAGTAGGATGAAATACACAATCGCAAAACAGCAGGAATTTATTAAATCAAAGTTAATAGAGTATATCGACAGTATTAAGTGGAATTGGCGAGAAAGCCGAGAAGGTAATTTAATACATCATTGGGGAAATCTTGTAGGTACAATTCAAGAGATTCATTATTGTACTGAGAATGGTGTTGTTTTTGACGCAGACTACGGCGATAAGTATTATATCTACTATTCAGATGATAATAAAGAAGATAGATATTTTGAAAATCTTGGAGATGCTGAAAGTGAGATTTTACAAATGCAACTTGATAAAATAAGAAAAACTGCACACACTCAATTCTTAGCGACTCTTGATATATATCTATATTGTAATGTTTGTGGTCACAAAACACACACAAACGATATAGGCATTGTTTTTGGTTCTCATACTTGCACTACTTGTGCTGATAATATGGGCGAAAAATGTCAAGAACTTGGCACACAACATATATAGGGGGTAATAGGATGAATAAGGGTTCAGCACATAGATTGCAAAAGATACAAGCCGATAGACTAAATCGTATGAAATGGTCTGATGGCTCTAGTACTGTACATTATTATTATGACCCAAAAGATAGGTATGGAATTCCTATCTGTGCAATAAGAGAAGGTTTTTCACCAATTAGAAACAAACCTATCTATTGTGTTTTTTGGAGAGGGTGGGGGATTGCAAATAGCTTGGATTTAGATGAATTAAAAAAAGACGTAGAACAAAAGCACAGGATTGATACAATGAAAATATTCACACAAGGGGGTGTAAAATGATGACATTTAAACGATTCCAAAAAAGTGTAAGAATGTTGGATAGCACTCTTTCAGCCGATAAAATAGAGATGGAGAAAATAACTGGTTCCAAGCCTTATGATGATGAACCTGAATATCTATTTGTATATGATGGAAATTGTTTTATAAATGCTGAATTAGATGCTGATGATAATTTCAAATATTATCTGTGTCTATGTAATGAGGAGTGGGTCGATGCTGATAGGTCAAAGCTGGAGCGGATTTTGTACGATGACCATTATGCGACTTGGTTTGCCGATAGAGAATGTTATGATTGTAAAGATGAATATGAAACACCGCTAGTTAAAAAGGGCGATAAATATCTTTGTAAAGATTGTCTTATGATGAGAGACTTGCAAAAAGAATTTGCTGACTCGCCATTTGCATTAATAGTTAAATAACAAAAAAAGGAGAATAAAATGAAAACAATAAAGCGATTCGATACAACAAATCTAAAGGAAATAAGGGAGACCATTAATAATGCTCTCTTGCTTGTTTCTGATGCTTATAATGTCGAACTGAAAATAGGAAGAATCAATTATGAAGATTCAGGGTTTACGACAAAATTAGAAGTAAGCCTCGTTGTAGATGGTCAGGTTCAAACAAAATATGTAAGGGACTTTGAGCAACTTGCAGAATTGGACGGTTGCAAATTTCCGATGGGGTTTGGATTTGAATCCAACGGCTCTAAGCATATAGTAACAGGATATAGTTCAAGGAGTAGAAAATATCCTATTATTGCAAAAAATCTTGATAACGAGCAAACCTACAAATTCAAGAAGGACTTTGTAAATCATAAATACGACATACAGAATGTTGAGGTATAATCAGGTTAACTGATGACGGCTAAATGCTAGAAAGCCTGAGATAGGTTCTCAGGCTCTTAACCAAAAAAAGGGATTAAATATGTATGTTTTAATAATTACTCACGATAGCACAGACCCATCTGCTTATGGGGCTTTTGCTAGTTATAAAGAGGCAGAACACTATTTAAAAAATGTCGTTTATAGAAAGATTTCTGATAGAGACTGGCATCGTAATGAAATGGGTTGGCACATCGAAAAACTTACTAAGTCGAGAAATCTATAAAATGAAACTAACAAGAAATAAAAACAAAAGAAGAGATGAAAATGGCGATTTGAAAAACCCCAACAAAATAAAAAGGGTTTGCAGGGGTTGGTCTAATTATGGAGTCTTGGGGGGCAAAAGATGATTGCTCCATTAAACATAAATGAATATAATAAACTAAAAAAAGAATATTTAAAATTATCTAGCTTTATCAGGAGTCTATACAACCACACAGAGATGGAAGATAAATGCGATTATGGTATATTAAAAAGCGAAATGGCATCATTAAGTAAACGGCTAGATAAAATTACAACAGAGATGGATGCTTTCGAGCAAAACGATTTAGTACTTTGAAGATCAAGAAAATAAAAAAAGGGAAAAACAATGATACCATTTAGTTACAGATGATGACTTTTCGCCATTTTTAAGGTGGCTGGTCACAGAAAAAGAATATGGTGCTGACAGCATAATTAATGTAGTTAGCGAACCATATAAATACTCTTTAGAATATAAAGAATTTTTAAAAGAGGAATAAAATGAAAACAAAAAAGCAAAAAATAAAAGAGCATTTAGAGGCTGGAAACGTAATAACTCAGCGAGATGCTTATGAATTATTCAACCATACACGCTTGGCGGCCGTGATTCACGAATTAAGAAACGATGAAAAAAACCCAATGGATATTCAAGATGTAAGTATTAACGAAGTCAATGAGAGCGGAGAAAGAGTCAATTATTCTGAATATTATTTGAAAAATCCAGGCGGAAA
>VTLG01004289.1_pt1 | contig 26967 bp, 28 predicted proteins | sample 4694571 | NCBI WGS metagenome assembly VTLG01 (sample SAMN12604809, study PRJNA352737) | marine metagenome | biome: ENVO:00000447; feature: ENVO:00000209|ENVO:00000569|ENVO:01000036; material: ENVO:00002151; isolation source: viral sequences binned using virsorter ...
TGTGTACAAAAAACCTGTTATTAAAGTAATCATCTACTGGGAATCTGTCTGTTAATTTAGTGTCTAAGACATTCGCATTCCCACTACTTATGTTAGTAGTTGTAGATCCTGTTATTAGACCAAGAGGACGTAAAATGTCTTGGCGCATTGTTGCCCATGTAGTTGTTGGCATTAGCTCACCTTTACCTCTTTTATGTTTGCTTTCTGTTTAATTAATTGTTGATTTGCTAGTTCTAATTCACGAATGATTCTTCGTTGAGCAATAATCGTGAGTTCTTTCTGAATAGCAGGAAATTGTTTTAGTAATTCCTGTATGTCCTCATCTTGTACTTTTATGTCTTGTGTCATGAGATACCTCTTGCTGAACACCAGTTATCTACAATGGTGTCGAATTCTGCATCTGTATAATTTCTAACTGCTGATATTGTTGAAGCATCTCCTTTTGGGTCTGACTGAGTTACATGGAGCATATTAGAAAGAGTTTTAACGTATGTTTTTAATTCATCTATTGATAGTTCAGTTTTACTACCTGAATCAGTTCCACTAGCATCCCCAACCCCAATCCATGTATCATCACTAGGATGATGAAAATACCCATGGTCAGTTATTCCTGCAGGTTTTTGTCCATTAACAAGTGTGTATCTAACTATTGCCATTACTTATTAACTCCATTCTTAAACAACCATTCACTTCTGACTAATTCAGTAATACCAATATGGTTCATTGTTTTGATGTACTCTTCCCCAAATGTTTCTACGCACTTATCTAAGAACTCATACAAGTGGTCTATAGATGGGTATGCTTTTTCTGCAATTAATCCTTCGCATTGGTCTATGTATTGCTTAATGTAATTGCGAGCAGTCTGAAGGTGTATGCCGTACTGTTCTAGGTACTCTGCATTACCCTGACTAATGCTTCCTGTAAGAATCATGTCTCTGTGAGATTGCCTGAAGGCTTGTTTTATGTGATGCCTAATCTCATCTAATTCAGCATCTTCTTCATCCCATAAAAGTGGGATGTTATTGTTCTTTCTGATTTCTTCGTATGCTTCTTGGAAGATAGCAATTTCTTTTAACGCACCTTCTATATAAACTTTAGAATTGTGCATACTAGCTTGTGCTTCTGCAATGTTTATACGAGAAAGTTCTGTATCTTCCTGTTCCCATTCTTTTATTTCTAGTTCTATTTTTTGGTGCTTAAAATAACTTTCTTTTAATGCCTCTTTTTTTCGTTCTATCTGTGCAAGACATTGCCTTAGTCTTCTGTAAGGACTATCAGTAAGCATAGTAAGAGTCATAAGTTGATTAGTAGTTTGTGTATTACTTCTACCTAAAGAATTGTTAGCACGTTCCATCTCTACCATACGTTCAGAAATTTTCTGAATCTTGTCAGGTGTCATGGTAGCCATGCCAGTAATCGAGTTTTGTATGTGTGCTAATTCTTTCACGTTATGTTCCTGATGTTGCTGCTACTGCCGATATTCGACTTGATGGTGCGTGTGCAATATCCCCTGTGTCTGAAGCGTTACCTGTTGAAGCAATAGTTATTTTTTGACAAATATTTTGCCCAGTCCCACCACTGTTAGCCCCACCAAAAAACTCACCTAAAGTTCCATTAGATGTGCCTCCTGCATTGTCTACTGCTGTGTCAAGGTTTCCAAAATCCGTTGCGTTACCTGTTGAAGCAACTGTTACAAATTCCATTACGTTTGAACCTGCTGAACCATCATAATGACCACATTGAAGTACAGCCCTAGTAACACTGTCTGCTGAACTACCAAACTTTGCTACTGCACCTAAATCACCAAAATCTGACACATTAGCTGATGTAGAAAAATCATTGTATTCCATAATATTTACAGCAGTATCGCTTCCACCTGCAGATATATATCTAGTATTACCATCAGTTTGTGTGTTGTAATATCGTGTTGCTGACAAATTTCCTGCATCAGTTCCATTTCCTGTAGATGCAATAGTAAAAAATTCCATTGAATCCAAAATTACAAAACTCTCTCCGGGAAGTTGATTCCCCCCTCCTGTAGAAAACAGTAACGTGCCATTACTAGCACCACCACCTGTTCCATAAGAACGAGCAGTTTGTAAATTTCCAAAATCTGTTGCATCCCCTGTACTTCCTACAGTAATGTAATCAGTATCAGTAACTCCATAAATTACACTTGAACTTCCATCCCCTGTACTTAGTCCTCCTGCAAAAATAGCCCTAGATATGTTTGACCCAGCACCATTCATTAGTGACCTGTAAGACGTCAAATCACCAAAATCGACTGTATCTGCTGAAGCCCCAAGGGTTTTGTAAGCTATGGTGTTTTGGTCAGCGTGACTTCCACCTGTTCCACCTGCTATTACAGCCCTTGTTCCAGCAAATAGAGGGTTTACTGTACCTGTAAATTCAAAAGCATTTAACTTTTCAATGTTGTCATCAGTCTTGCCATTGAATTTCTCAATGTCTGCTATTGCTATGGTGTTGACCTTCTCTATTTCGTTAGCCATTAAGCGTGTTCTATAACGTCATTTGATGGGTTAAAAAATACTGCGTTAGCTGTTACTGCATATCCAAGAACTTGAACAAAGTCACCATCACTGTCAGGGGCTGTCTGTTCAGGTACATTCTGTGAAGACGTTTCTGCTTCAGGAGCATAGATAGTTCCACCTACTGTGTAAGCAGGAAATGTTCCATTGTCCTGAAGAAATCCAAATAAAAGGAATTTACCTGTAGCATCTGCCGATATATCTGCTGCTGCCATAGCTACTGCAGGCATCGTTCCTGCTGCTGATGCAACTGCTTTCCACATCTTGGAATCAGAGGCTTTGAAGAAAACTACCTCACCTCGTACCAAGTCTTCTCCTGCTGTAAATGTAGCAGTAATACCTGATACTGTTTCGTCAGCAGGTGATGAGTCTAAATGTGCTTCTTGTGCTACATCTACAATCCCACCTGAAAGAGTTCCAGTAGTTGATATTGCTCCTGATCCAACATCTATAGAAGTAAATCCTGATGTTATTGATCCTGAGTTTAATGCTCCAGTAGTTACTATGCTTCCACTACCTGCTGCAGCTCCCGCTCCTATGTCTGATAAAACCTCAGAAGTTGATCTGCTTTCTAATCCATTAGCTGTAAATCTAGCGTACTCATCGTCAGCTACTGATGCTGAATCAACCTTTACAGCGTTAGTGTTTGAAATACCAAAAGTTAAAGTTGCCTGACCACCTATATCTGATAAAACCTCAGACGCACTTCTACCTTCTACTACAGTTCCATCGACTCTAAGGAAATCATCGTCAACTACACCTGATGTAAACTGAGCCACATCGTGTTGACTGATACCTTTAGCTATCTGTAGTTTGTTACTGCTAATTTCTAATCCGGGATTAGTACCTAAATCCACTGCTAATACAGAACTGGTAGCTGCTAGCCCATCTCCTGCAAATAAAGTAGCCAAGTCAGCGACTGCTTCTTTTCTTGAAGCATTGGAATCATTAGCATCAATTATTGCAATGAAGTCACCATCAGCAACTGCTGCTGCTGTCAGCTCATTAAGATCGAGTGTTACCGTTACAGAACCACTAGCTCCACCACCTGACAATCCATCTCCAGCTGTTACGCCTTCAATGTCGCCACCACCCGGTCTAGCGCTTCCCGGCAATAATACGCCCGCCATCTTAATTCATCCCCGGAACTTTGTTCCAAAACTCAAAGTCTATAGTGGCAGCGTTGGAATCGTTCTGCCTTATAACTTGGAATTTCACACATTCATCTCTTGATCTTAAAACTATTATGTCTCCTGCTGCCCAAGTTCTACCTGTATCGTTAGCTGGAGCAGAACCACTGCGTGTCTCTGAAACACTATTAGTTCTGACATAACCCTCAGCGTAGTTAGCTTGGTCAGGTACAGTCAGCGATGTTGCTGCGTCTGTCACTGCGTGAGTCACTAACGAATTGGGTATGGGAGAAAAATTATTTTTCGCCATTATTAGTTCTCCTGTTATTGCTTGCTCTATTTGAAGCTGCGAGTTCCTTGATAGCCTCAGCTAACAAGTTGTCTTTAGCTTTTTCTTCTTCTTTTTCTTTTGCTCTGTTCTCGCCATCGATGGTTGCCCATTCTCTTCTGTGGCGTTTTTCCATATGTACTCTCAAATCATGAGAGGCTGTTAAGTTATCTTTAGTGCAGTAGGCAAGACCCCATGAGTCATAAAGCTCTCTGTTAGGATCTGTCTCATGCAAAAGACACTTGATAGTTCCGTGTACTTTTTCATTTTCAGGTTTAGTAGTAGTAAATACATATGTGCCGTTTTCTCGTTTTTTCTGTAATTGTTGTGGCAACATATTTCTGTTTACTACAGAGCGATCTCCTGTGAAGGTATCGTAGACATATACCCATCCTGCACTATGTAGCTCTGACGCACTCATAGTCATTCCGTTTGAATTACCAACTACAGACCCAGCCTTTATATTTCCGGGTTCCTCTGCAGCTTCTGCGTCTCTTAACTGTTCTTGGATAGATACTTCATTGTTTTGTACCATTAGGTTCGCTCCTTTTTATACATGGGACCAAATACACTCAACCCCTTTTTCTGTTTATTCCTTTCTTCTATGTTGTCCAAATAGATTTGTCTTAAATCTTTTGGCTTTCGTTCTGACATTTCAGGTGGCTTGAGGTTCATGGTTTGAGCCATCCTCATAGCCTCATCGACTGTATATAGTGCTTCACCACCACCCTTACCATTTGGAACTCCACAGATTAATTGAAATTGTTCCCCGAATAATCTTGAGTCTCCGATGTCTCTTTCAAATTTCACCTTCCTGTCATTTCTAATAACAGTTATTGTTTGAAATCTTCTGAAACCCGAAGAATCATGAGCCTGTTTATTCATCTCTGAAATGTAATAACAAGGCTCATGACCCATGATTTCGGCTTGAGTTAATTCAATCCTAGAAACCATTTACTCTCCTACTTAGTGAAGTCTCGGTTTGCTGAAATTGAAACGTAATCAATCCATGCATATTCAATAGCTGCGCCTTTGGCTTCTACCATTGCGATAACAGCGAGTTCAGCAGTAGTTGATACAGCATTTTCTACAGTCTGCTTCAGCACACCATTGATGTACCATCTAGCAGTTCCATTGATTGCAACTTCAACTCTGATGATGTCGTACTCAGCAGCTACTGCATCTACGTCAGCATCAATATTTGTTGAGTCTGTTTCTCCAGTAGTTGTTCCTCCGTTGTAAACCATGTGCCAGTCTTCGTCATCTGTTAGTTCAGCAGATAACAAGAATCCACAAAGGTTTGCAGCAGTAAGAGTGATAGTTGTAGAAGCTCCATGAATAGTAGAACCTTCCAAGTTTTCAGCATCGACATTCTCGTCTGTCAATCCAAAGTAAAACTCTTTAGTGTCCAGATCAGGGAACTGAACTCTACATTCAGCTACTATTGTTCCCATTTTTCCAACTACGAATCCCTGTGATGTAGCAACACCACAAGAGTGGTTATCCTCGTTTGTAGTAGTTAGAATTCCGACTCCATTATTACCATCAGTTTCACCGACTGTAATTCCTGAGTCTGTCTCAGCAATTCCTTGACCAAGCACTCTTAGTCCTGAACCACCAAATGATCTTGTAGCTGCTGTATTAGCAACTATGTCTTCGCCACCAAAAAAATCTTCAAATATTTCAATTCTTCCATTACTTCCCTGTACTGTAGCCATCTATTTCTCCTCGAGCTTTAGCTCTAGTTGTCTTATTCGTTCCCTGTAGGGAGCGATAACTTCATTTATGTGTTCTGTTTTACGAGGGATACAAGCTAGATTCTCTAACCTGTTATCCCCCATATTGCCGTTCATGTTATGAACGATCCATCCTTTTGGAATTGGTCCACGTTCTGAAGACCAAGTCCTTCTTCTGTCATTCATTAGCTGGTTGGTGCTGTTGCGTCTGCCTGTACTTCGTATAGCCAGTTTCCTGAACCACGCTCACCATATGCGTACTCGTCATAGTGGTACATCGCTGTAGCCCCTCCCCCAAGCTCGGGTAATCGCTTGGTTTCGATGTAAGGTGATCGACCTTCTACCAATACCAAAGCCATCTGAGAGAAAACTCCACCTTTAGCAAGGTTTGATGCGATGGTTAAGTTGCCATCTTCATAAAGTCTTGCACCAGCAATAGTTCCTCTGTATCTGTTTTGGTAAGCCTCTACAGCTACACCCATAGTTAGTGGTGCGCCTTGACCTGTAGTAGTGTCTAGACCTGCATTAATCAATTCATCATCGATATCTTTTAAAGAAAATCCATGAAATACTGCATTGATTGGAGCATTAGCAGGAGCTGGTTCTGTTGTGTTAGAAGTTATCCTGTAAGCTGCAGCAGCAACTTCACCTGAGTCCAATGCATTTGCGCCACCAAGAGCTGTAGTAGCTCCATCGATAGCAGCAAGTCCATCTTCGTCTTTCTTTCTTTCAATAGCGTTCTGTGCCAATGACCCTGTTTGGGCATAAGCATTCGCACTAATTCTTAAAGCAACCCTGTCAGTTATAACAGTATGTACACCGATAACTGTAGGAGTGATACTCATGAGGGTATCTTCCATTTGTTGTGGGTTGTCTAGTTCTGTATTTTCAGAAACTGCCTGAGCTGATAATTTGCTCATTGCAACTTCATTCCAGACAGTACCTGTGTTTTCGTCTAACCTTTGTCGGTCAACAAGGTTAGGCATTACGCCAGCAAATTCCCTGACAATTCTTGCAGATGCAATCATAGTAGGAATCGAATCAGCTAACGAATCAGTAATAGTATTTCCTGATGCCATGTGTTTCTCCTATTTAAAATCTAATGCCGAGCTTTTTCATTTCCTCGGCAGCTTGTGCTATTTCATCTCTAGTAACTGAAGTCTCAGAATTTCCAAGTCTAGTAAGTAAAGAGTTGCCATTGGGAGATACTGGCATACCTACACCTGAATCCAAGTCGTTTATGCCAAGTTCCTCGTTCTGCTTTCGCCTCTCTTCATCTGCCGTCCTTCGAGTTTCTTCAACCTCAGTTTCACGCTTATTTCTCTCCAATCGTCTAGCGACTTTCAAGAATTCTGCGTATGCTGCATATAGTCCTGAGACATCATTATTTTGATAGGCTGGTGTCCACAACGCCCTGAAGTCTGCGAGTTCTTCGGATTGTTCAAGGTTGAGTCCCAGTTCTTCAACTGTGTCTGTTATCTCACGAACCATTTCAGTTGATGCGCTTGTAAAGGATCTGCTCGTTGATCTGTTAGCTGTATCTGCCTGAACTTTCTCAAGCTCCTCAGCTAGCACCTGCTCATCGTTGGTAGCCTGATGCCGTATTAAGGCATTGACTGTCCCTGTCAAAGCTGCAATCGAGTCAGCAATTTCTTCCGTGGAAGATTTCTCTTCTATGGCTTTCTTATATCTGCCATTGAGAGCGGAGTAATCCCTAGTACCTTTTTCAAGGTCATCACGCATCTGTTGAATCTGCTGTTGCAGGGATTCCATGGTGGGTTGTTGCTCTTGTGAATTCACTGGAGTCTCCTCTGCCGAGGGAGCTGCAGTTTCATTCTGTGGAGCAAGGTCGCCTGTTCCATTTGTACTAGCTTGTACTGGTTCATCAAATCCTGCTGTCGAGTTCTGTAATGTCATTTACTACCCCTTTTTTAAAACAAAAAAAAAGCCGCCTGAGTTGAACTCATGGCGACTTGCGCACTGTAACTTTATTTAATTTTGCTCTTAGTCTAAAACCTTATATCCATTTCTGTCAAAGCGAATGTGTATGCTTGTCTTACATCTCACACACCTTGTCCATAACTCTCCGTATAGTTTTTCTGCAATCTTCTTATTGCATCCGGGACATCTGATACCTGTTTCACTTGTTACCAATTGAACCCATCCCTTCTAAGCAAATTATCGATTTCACCTCTGTTAGTTCCTATCAATCCTCCGGATGAATATTGAATTTCTTTTTTGAGAAGCTTTACTTTTAAGTTGGCGGGAGTAGGATTGTATTCCCATTTCCACAACAAACCGTCTAATACAGGATCTGCTTTACGCATTTCTAATTTCTTTTCATCAGCCTTAGCTAAAATTCTTCGTAAATCTACTGAGTCTGTGTTACTCCAACCCTTTGATGGAACTCCACCCTCTCTCATTGTTTGTCGGTCATCTCCATTTTTCTTTTTCCAAAAATCGTATTTTTCTGCAAAACCTTGTTCTTCTACAATTTCATCCAAAATCCTGAAGTAAGGCTCCATTACTTGTCTATCTTGATTAAGTTTTTGTACTATTGGCGGACCACCTGATTTAACAAACTCTAGAATATTATCTACATGATCTGCCATTTCAGGGTCTTGCCTCATGTTTTCAATTCTTTTATCTCTTTCTTTAAAGTCATAACCCCAAACTAGATCTTCTAAAGGAGGGTCTTCAAGAATAGCAAAATACTTTTCGACTGCTCTGTTAAATTCATTTTCACTTTCTTCTTGTTCATCAAAAAATCCTTTGAGGTCCTCGTACTCACTATCTGACTCGATCTTATCTACCTCATCTATATACTCACCGTATGATCTTGAAATTGCTTCTCTCAACTTTTTCCCGACACCAACCTCTTCTAAAGCATTAGCTATATTTGTATCTCTAGTATTTTTTACTTCGTTTTTAGCTTCAATGTATTTACCTAGATCGCTTCCTCGTTCTTGTCGTTCTTCTTGAACATCTTCTCGTAACTCTTGTAGTTCTTCGTTTTCCTGAACAAGTTTTGAGTACAACTGAGAGTTCATGTCTTTGGATCTTTTGGGGAAACTTCCCGGTTTGTGACCATACTTTGCGAGTTCTTCTTCACTCATTTTTCTAAAGTCATCTTCTAATACTCTCTTGAAATCATCCGAGGCTGTTGACGGGCTGGTTCTCATTCCAGTCATAGCCATTATGTTGCCGGGAGTTGAGCTGCCCTCAAAAATTCCTTGTAACACAAACGGTGCGGAGTCTAAAAGTAAATGATGTCCCATATCCCCAAGTCCTTCAATTTCAACATACGGATTAGCATCCATTGGGGTAATTCCCTCTGCAACAGTTTGAGTAATTCTCACTCCCTGAGAACCCCTGCTAGCCATAAATTTAAGGAATGGATTTTCTTGGAGATCCATGCTGGCAAGAATTGTAGGATCAGTTACTGAACCTGCAAGACCTGTCAAAAGCTGAGTCAAGGCTCTGATTTGTCCACCGACTCCATAGTGTTCACCATCGATCTCAATACTTAAATATCTTTTTCCTGAAAGAGGGTTTTGAGATACAGCTATATCGTCAATAATCTTGTCCATGCTGTCTCCTTTTGCTAAGCCATGGGCAAATATTGCACTAGCTGCCATTCCGTGTGTTACTGCAATAGTTTGAGCAACTGCACGGAAAGAAGCTTTTTGTCTTGCTGTTGCTTTCCCAAGAGCTGTTGCGGGAATAGCCATAATTGCGTCTGCTACTAAACTTGTTGTTGAACGCAATAGTCTTGGAGAAAATGCTAACCATGTGCTTTCAATTTCTCGTAGGGAAGAACTGACACCTAACCCTTTAACGTCTAACCCACCTGTTAAATTATTAATATATGTAGCTAATTCAGCTACTGAATTCCCTTTTTTACCTGCAGCTGTCCATGTAGGTTTTAGTGTCTTAAATAATTCAGCTCGGTTATACGCTAAAAACATACTGTAAGAGCTTTGAAATCTACCCATTGTTTGATTAGTAAAAGGCTTTACTCTTTTGCTTCTAAATTCTGAAGCTTTTCTACCTACGCTATAAACTTTACTGTCAGCTGCTGATTCAAAAACATGACCGAAAAACTGATCTCCTTTAGCTGTAGGAAGTAAGTCTAGAAATCCTGTAACAGGTATTCCTCGACCCTTTTGTAATGCTGCAAACATTTCGCTGTCACCAACCGGTATTCCGTTTTGAGCCATTTCTATAAATGTGTCGTAATTGTTTTCGACATACCTTGCTTGAACAGACGGATCAAGAAAAGCACCATAATGCCTTAATGTACCTGCAGCCCATCGTTTAGGATTAGTTGCTAATATAGGAAGCCCTTGAATAAACGGCGCACCAAAGTCAGCTGTAGCCATTAGGAACCTTGCAGCATCGGTAACTCTTCCGACTCCCCATGCAAGTTTGCCTCCGACTTTTTGTGATATCCCTTTAGTGCCTGACCTCATAGGACCTGCACCTGAAACTCCTGTAATGTCTTCTATCCCTCTAAAAACTTTGTCGTTGTAAATTTTGCCTCGCCATTGTCTGACGCTAATTTCACCGACATCACCAAAAAATTTACCGGCTAATGTTTCTGATTTTCTTATTTTTTCTAATTGAATAGATCTTTCTTTTTTTAATTGATTCTGAGTAGCTTTTGATTTTGCAAATTTTGCCGCTGCGGTATTTACGTCATCTTGCAATTTATTTATGTTTTTTAACATAGCGGATTGTTCTTTTTTAAGTTTTACTGCTCCTACTTTCGTTTTAGAAACTTGAGATTTAGCTCCAGCAAGTTTTCTTCTTGCTCTTTTCAATGCAGCTTTATCTCTTGCAGCTGTATTAACAGCGTCCTGAGTTCTGCTTATAAGTTGAGGATTTAATTTTTCTAGATACTCAGTTGGGGTAAATGATTTGACATTTTTTGCTAAATAATCAGTGAGCTGGTCGTCAATGATTTCTCCATAGGCTGCCCGCATATGTGAAGCTAATGTGGCTCTTGGGTCTGCTTCGTAAACATACTCTACGATTTCTCCTGTAGCTTCATCGACTTTACCTGCCACTCTAGCTTCCATAGCAGTTTCCCAAGTCCGTGCATTATGTGAATTGCTTTTACCTAAAAGTTGCACATCATCAATAGAAACTACTTGTCTAGGTATGTAGTAGTACCCATCTCTGTCTTTTGACAATGCAGTCAAGCCATTCTCAACTCTTAAATTCTCAACTTCATCTACTATTTCCCTATATCTTCTGATGTATTCCAAGCCATCATCAGAAATCACAGCTCCGTATTCCCTGATAAGAACTTCTTCCGGGATAGAAAAAAGATCTTGCCATAACATATCAGTGCCATCTACAACACCGTCTTTATCTATTTTTATAGGTAGACCACCTCCACGAAAAAAGCCACCAACTTTTTTCCCTAAACGGTGAGTCAATCCCCTCGAGCGACCTGCAAGGCTATCAAGTCTTCCCTGTAAAGTTACTTCAACAAGTTCTTTTGCTGATGTTTGCTGTCGTGCTACCGCTATTTTTGCTTTTGCTTCGGGTGTTGTAGCAGCTGCGGACGGATTAATTCCTGTTCCCGATGCAACTTTTCTTGCAATGTTACTGTCGTACACATTGATGTCGTCAATTTGATTAGAAAGACTTTTTAATCCAAACACTACTTTGTTCCCACTTGCAGCTCCTCCTACCCCTACTTTCATCCCGGTTGATCTAAGAACTTCTATTGCTTCAGGAGAATTTAGATCAATAGCTTTTTCGTATATTTCATCTCCTGCACCAAGCTTAGTAGTTCTTTTATTTAACAACCCTAGTTCTACTAACCTTTCTAGAGAATCTTGTACTCCTCCCTGTTGTAGAACTACTCCTGTTTCTTCACCAAAAGCTTTGAGGCTAATAGGCTTATCCCCCATCATTAACCAAATCCGAACATCTCCTTCAAACAATGTGTTTGCAGGAAGTCCTTCAATGTCAATTGGTGTGTTCATTATTGCTGAAACTAATTCATCTTTACCTTTTTTAGATGCTTCAATTAAGACATCATCGCCCTGTTTGCCTAGTGCATCAGGAACACTTTGAACAAAAGTTTTAAAAGTATTGTGATTTGATGTAGCTTTTAATTCAGGAGCAAGTTGTATAGTAGTAAACGCTGCCTCTCCGGCTTTTGTAACTTTCCCACCTGTCTTAACTAATCCTCCCAGCCAACCAATCGGAAGCACGTTAGTAGGAACTACTAATCCCCCAAATATTTGTTCGCCTATTGGTCTTTTTTGTGTTTCCTGATCTAGCCCCTTAATAATGTCAGCTATTGGCATTGTCCTTGGTTCATCATCAAACGGGTTTATTTGTTTAACAATTGCTCTTGTTTCTTCTGAAGGCGGAGACATTAATCTCTCTGCACCAAACTTAAACAAATGCAAAAGATTTGGTATTTGCGGACCTCCCATACTATTTTGTTGCCTGTTCGTAGATAATGCAGTAGTTTCAGGAAGGGATTCAATTATTGAATGATATGCCACAGCTGAAAGCTCTTGCTCTGCTCCCAATAAAGTCAGGGGTCCAATCATTTTTTCGTATTCATAATCGTTGTCTTCTCGCCATTGACGAGCTTCCCTATACAAATTTAAGTCAGGCGCACTCATTCCCCTAGGGTTGTACCCTTTTTCAAGGATTTTTTCGTAAACAGCGTCAGGTTTCTGTCTTCCGTAGTTTCTGTAATTACGGTTATCTTGAGTGCTTTTTTCTCGCTCTCTTTTTTTATTGTTATATTCAAAGCGCCTTCGTTCGGCTCTAGTCATATCTTGTGGATCTTGCTTTTGTGCAATCAAGGTTTGAATTTGTTCACCAATAGGTAAAGACTCATCAACACCTTCACTCTCATCAGTTTCATAATCTGTCGGTGCTAACTGAAAACTTTGTCCTGTCAAAAACTGTTCGTTTTTATTAACCATTATCTTCTACCTGTAGTTACAATTGTTCGTCCACGACCACCAGTTCTTAACGATGGCAGTCTACGTTTTAGTTCTTCTCTGTTCTTTGTCTCTTTAATTCTGTCTTGCTCTAACTTAAAGAACGGAGTCTCTTCAAATCTAGATTGGAATCCCGGTAACTGTTGTTTAAAAAAGCCTTCGGTAGTAGTTGCGTCTATAGTAAATTGATCACGAGCCATCTCTCTTGCAAAACCACCCGGCATAAATGCATCTCCAACAGCCCCTCTTTCACCAGTAAGTGCATTCACACCAGTTTCCATTTGATATCTGTTTCTTGATTCTTCTAGTCGTTCTGCTTCTGCCAACAATTCTTCAGTTGGTTTATTGTCAACGTAGCCCTCACCTGACTCTACCAGTGAGTCATATCTTTCTTGAGCTGTGTCCAGCTTTCGTTGTTGTAATTCAAATGCGTCTGTTCCGTCTTGCGCTCCACCTCCGATAGCAGATAAGTATCCTTCTTCATCCAATCGAGGAGCTGATACTTTTCTAAATTGCTCGTTGAATCCGGGCAATTGAATTTGTTCTAATAAAAACTGTGCATACTCAGGTCTGTCAACCGCTATCTGTCTTAGCTGCGGTGAAATCGACTCTAAGTCAAAGTCAGTAGGTTCAGGAAATGGATCACGAACTATTAATCCGGGAAGTCCGGGTTCTCCAGCAGTACCGCCAATTTCTTCTGCAGCCTGCCCACTAAGAGGTGGTACCTCATCAGGATTCATACGCCCAGCTAGGTAATCAACTTGCTGTGCAAAATCATCATCCGCAAGTAAATCATCAAATGATTCAAAGTCCGATACACTGTTTGCGACTTCTCTGAGGAAAAGAGTTCCAGCTTCTCCTTCAAGAATGCCCCTATATCTAGGGTCTTGTTTAAGAAATTTTGCAGCTTGTGCTTCTCTGAAATCGACATCTTCTGTGTCAGCCCTAAATTTGGCTCGGGCTTCCATTTCATCTTCAAGTTGTTTCTGAAGTTCTGCAGCACTGTTCTTTTTATCCTCAATAGCCTTTTGAGCATCTAAAACATCCTGAATTTCTGTGAGTACAATTGAGTCATTATCCCCAGTTGCACCGTCAACTAAATTAAAAATATCAAAACCCATTTCTAGTGATGGGTTTTTCTTAGGATCATTAAATGCATCTGTATATTTTTTACCGAATTCAGAGTCTTCAATTCTTTTAATTAAATCTCTTTGCCACTTACCAAGTGAGCTTGTTATATCTTTATCAGTAAAATTTTCTCTCCATTCTTGTGGATAATTATTATTGTTAGGATTAGTGAAATCGTTTTTAGCCATCATGGCTTTCACGTTGTCTTCAATAGATTTATTGAAATTCCAACCTGACTCTTTGAAGTTGTTGTAAAGCTGTTGATCTGTACGTTCTTTTTCACCAATTCTTGGAAGTTCAGGTCCTTCACCAGCTGACATAATTTCCGGTAGATCCGCATAAAAAGCAGTTGTATCACCTGATATTCTCGCAGCTTGTTTAGTGTCTTCAATTACCTGATTTAAATCTTCAACAAAAGAATCTCCAATTGAATCAAGTTTATCTAGTATTCCTTTTGCCCCACCTTTTTTTGAAAAAAGTGCATTGAGTTCACTTGAGTCTATTTCAAGGTTTTCCAAAAATCTGTTAGCGTCTTCAATTGTATTTAGATTCCCTTCGAGTAATGCGTTAATTTGAACAGGATAGTATCCACTCTCAACACCTTTTTCTACAGCCGCCCAAAATTTACTGTTCTTTGTAAGTTTGTCAGGAGAATTTCTAAATTCAGTATTTACTCCATTCAAAACAGAGAAAGCTAAAGTATCTTTTTCTGTAACTCCAGCTCGATATTCACTAGTAATTCTTGTGTTTCCTTTCAAGTCAACTTCAGTGTTGTAAAAAAGATTTTCAGAAACAAAAGTTTGAGCTTCAGCTATTGTTCCGACATACCCCTGACTTTCCCATTCTTTTAAGACATCCCTAGATATTTCTTCATTTAGGGAAAAAACATCATTCATAGTTACAGGTTCTTTTAAAATAAGTGAGGTGTCAGACTTTTCATTTTGGATTTCAGTTACTTCGTCAGAGTCATAAATAGTTTCAGGATCTAAATCAAATAAAGTGAAGTTTGCGTCCCCATCAATAAAAGCTATAGATTCTAGTTGTCTTTCAATTTCACTTTGAAGATTAAGGTCTCGAGCATTTCTAAGAAGTTCAACATACTCATTTCTTGTATTTAATTCGTCAACAGTCCACTGAACATCACCGATTTTACTAGGCGAGCCGGGAGGATTAAGACGGGCATTCCATAAATCTAGAATTTCCTGTTCTCTTGATATATCTCCAATACCTAACCTTTCTTTTGCTTCAGCCAATTATATTTCTCCTAGGCTTTTGAGTGATTCCGTTAGTTCTTAGTTTTCTTTTCATCTTTGGAAACATTTCATAGTTCTTAGGTAATTCAGTCATCGTCTCCGGTGTCTTATTACCTTTATTTTTAGAGTGTCCTATTAAGTTTTTGTATTCATCAGCGATAGATAAAATCGCATCTGTGTATGGGTTTTTACTGGGCAAGGTTTATCCTATTTGGTGTAAATGTGTCAGGGGTTAATGGTTCATTTAAATCAGCTGGAGCGCCACCGCCTTGAGGTGGTCCCTCTTGAGGTGGTCCTGCTTGTGGAGGTGCGCCTGCTCCCGGAGCTGCGCCACCCATCATTCCGCCTTGAGCCTGCTGTTGGATTTGCTCCATTGCAGCTGCGGAGTTCTCTTCATCTACTAATCCAAGTTCCTGAGCTACCAATGTTTCTATCTTCTCTCTCACAGCTGGTAGTTTTCGTACAGACTCCTCGATCAATCGTTTCTTAATTTCAGTTCCGTTCTCGTATCCTGCAGTTTCGTAGTATGTCATTGGATCAATCAATCCAGCTCCAAACTCACTCATTGCCATTTGTCTCTGTTGCATTTCCATCACAGGTTCTGAGTGTGGGAATTGTATTTGTATTCCATACACACCATTAACTTGTGCTTTAGTTAGAAGTTTCCCATTAGCACCAATACCTGATGCGAGTTCAGATACGTTATCCACTAATTGCAGAATCCGACTTCCGACAATAGATGCGAGATGTTCTCTCTGCATCGCTACACCTGAGAAGATTCTCATACCTGCAGTATTTAAAATTGCTTGTTGTCCTACAGTTGTGACACCGGCTTGTCTTTGACCTGCTAGTGCTGGAGAGTAGGTTCCCATTTCCAATGTTGAGTCAGTTCCTGCTCTGATACTTTGCATCCATCCCGGAATATCAGGGGTATTCATTACCCAAAAATCCTGCATATCTCCTTCAAGTATTCCTTCATTCTGAATTGCCTGAGCAAGGGTCATTGGATCTCTCGATGTACCCATAGGTGCGAATGCAGATCGTAATAACATTTGATGGAACGCAGAAATTTCCTGAGTTCTTTTTCTGATTGTTTCTTTGTTTGGACTTAAAATTCCCTGTGCAAAGTTGTACGGATCTCCGCCTTCTTCTGCAAAGTCCATACCTGATAACCCTGAGAACGCATGAACAAATGGGACAAATCCCCAAGTATTGCGTTCCATGTAAATCGGAGTAGCTGCGACTGAGTTCGGACTACCATATGTTGGGGCTGGGTTAGCTACCATTTTTACGTGCCAGTAAGGACTCCAGTAATCCCACGTTTCGATTTCATCCCATGGGTCTAGATTATCCATATCAAAAATTTCTGCAAATTTTCTACGTTGAGTTCTCTTCTTCAATACTGATTGATCGTGCAAACTCTGAGCTGTCATCTTTGATGCTTTGATTGCAATCGTAGGTATTTTCTCAGTAGGATTCATAAGTACTGTAGAGGGATGTGGAATCCTGATTCTTACAGGGTTAAAGTTTTTTCTATTAGCTTTGAATATAGCTGACTCTTGTTCGTACTCTTCGTCAGTTGCAAAGTTAGCCCTGTCAGGGGATGTAGGTCTATCTGACAATCCTGAAAGTATTGGAGCTTCAATTACTCCATAACCATGAGCCACCATATATTGAGATAACATCTTCCATGGTAGGTTGGGTTCATGAAGTGCTGCATTATCCATGACAGCTTTTAGTCCATGTTCCAAATTTGTTGCGTTAATTTTGTCATCTTCTGTATCACCGACAGGTTCTCTGTGAATCCTTGGTGAGAAACTCATCAATGTAGATACGGCATGATCTACAAGGTGGGTGGGTGTGGAGTCATAGAATATCGGTCTGCCCTGATAGTTCTGATTCCACACATTAAATTTTCTTTGATAGTAGTCATCATTGTCACGAAATTCTTCGTGAGCTTTTGACCATAGTTCACTCATCTTTGAGTAGAAGCGAGTTATTTGTTCTGCTTCGGGTCGTTCCCTTAAATCAGCCATGTTATTTTTCCTATGCGAATGCTGGTAGTCTTATTATTTTTCCGTTACTAACCATTCCTTTTTCTTCTTTGCACATAAGTGCAATTCCTAATGCCATTACGTAGTCATCGTGAGCGCCACCCATTGCCTGTGGCTTTTCTCCCGGAGACGCAATAATGGTAGAAAATTCATCTAAGCCATATCGGTTAGGGATGGTAAGTTGACCTGCATTAAAAGAAGCTCTAAGTTCATCGAACAGAGCCTGTCTACTCATGCGATCAGTTTTCCAGCCGTAGTCTCTTCTTTGGTTTCTACCTCTACCGACTCTTCGTCTAAAAAGTCTTGGGTAGTTTTCATCCCTTGCTATAGTCAGAACTGTGTCTGAAAAGTTATTTTCTATAGCCCATTCAGGGTTGTTGTATTCTTCTAGAAGGTCCATGGATGCAACAGAAAAGTCTTCAGGTTGCATTGTGTTTGTGACTAGATCCGCTACTACATACCCTGTATTGATATCAACTATGACGGTGACGGAGTAATCCATTCCAACTCCCGCTGCGACATCCGTACCTGCGACATATCTCTTGCCCGCCCTTATTTCCTGATAGATGTTGCCTGCCCCAACCTGTCTGATTGGTTCTATGCAGTAGTCTTCCATTCCAATTATCATGTCCCTGTCGAAAATGCTTTGCGCTCTTGGTGGTGATAATGCCTCCGTTTCCTCAGTGGGATACTCCTGTTCCATGTATTGCTCGGGACTCATACCCTGTAAATCCATAGATGGAACAGAATCCATAGTTGCTTCGTACCATTTCTCATCTCTTCCCGGTCTTGCACTCCAAGGAATGAAAACAGTCTTCCATCCATTGTCAGGAGCATTTCTGTAAAGCTCTTTGAATAGAGATGACATTTTTCTTTTATTGGAGGTAGATCCCATAATCATCTGACCCCCTCCATCAATAGTCGGTTTCACGGCTGCGTAATTCTGAGCGTGGTATTCATGAAAATCAGCCTCATCCTGTATAACTACAGATGCTGTTTCTGAACGACCTGCATCTTCAGTTGATGGAAGTGCCAATACCTTTGAGTCCAGTGAAGGTATCCCTATCTCTGATCTTGAATCAGGGGATAGTGGATGTTGCCACTCCTGTGGCAGGTTCTTCAAAATGAACCTCACTTTATCCAATAAGCTGAATGCTTCAGTCTGACCTTTGGAGATCATTAGCACATTAGTGCCGGGACTGAAAGTTAATAACCATGCTGCATAAGCTGCACTTGTCCATGAGAATCCTAGCTGTCTTGCCTTTAGAACTGTGACTAATCTGTTCTCTGTTATCGCAGCTGCTAGGTCTTTGATGTAGTCCCATTTTTGGAATGGGGCAGCACCCCCTGCTTTTCCTGAATGTAATTGAGATCTTTCTAGAATCTTTACATGGTCAAGAAAGTCGGGTTGTTCTCCGTCAGGGGAGATAAAATTTCTTCTAGCAAATTCTTTCTCTATTCTCCTGACTGCTTCCTCTTTGTGTGCATCGGTTAATGCAACCATTTATATTCCTATAGGTAAGATGATCTTTTAGTAGTTCTAGCTTTTCTTCTTTTCCTCATCATTGAACCAACAGTTCCCATACCTGCCTTACTTGTTGATTTAGCGTACCTTGGACTAGCTGTCTTTTTTGCCCTAGTTGCTATACCCAATGCTCCCAAAGCAACTCCTCGAGCTGCACGCCCTGCTCCAGTTGCAACACCACGCTTCATTCCCTTCCTAGCTCCAGCGATTGGGTTCTTTTTCTTTGGTGGGCGACCCCTTTTAGAGCCGTAAGTACCTTTTCCTTTAGGCATTGTTATCTCCTTTTAGCAGTTTTTGCTGCTCTCCGGAATTGTGCTGCAGTGGGTCTACCTTTCTGACCCTTCTTCCTCATAGTTTCACCACTCCCTGCCTTAATTCTTTTTCTCTTGGCTTGGATATTTGCGTACAGCCCCGGTCTTTTTTTAGTTGCCATTACCATTTCACCTTGTTTGCCCAATACGCAGCTGACATTTTGCCTCTAGCTATGTTTTTTGCGTGTCGAGCCTTGAATGATTTAGCACGGGGAGTCATGGTTCTGTCACCAGTCTTGCCTTGTTGCCCAAATCGAATCGTTTTTACCTGTCCACCTGATTTTGCAACAACAACATGAGACTTCTTAGGATGGCTGGGAGTTCTTTTTGGTTTATTGAAACCTGATACGCCAGCTCTTTTTAACCTAGGATCTCTTTTTGCTGCCATTACATCTCCTGAACACTAAAGGGACGGATGTCGAAGGAGGTGCAGTCCCGTATTTCCGCCCCTATCACCTAAAATAACAAAGCATTGTCGAAAAAACAACCATTATGGAGAAAAAGTTCTTATAAAAAAGAAAGTAACAAAGAAAAAAGCGTAGTGATATACCCCCCCTAAAGGGGGTATATATCACTAACACCGTATTTAAGAAAAATACAGTAACGAAAATGACGAATAGTGACGGTAGTGATTAAGCGTCACTATCCTTACATGATGACACAATCGCTTAAAGCTCTGTCATCACTTCAGGATCTGTAGCTGGAGTGACGATAATGACGACTACCAGTGACGATCACTGTAGCTACAAGGGTAACGAGCATACGAATGGCAAATACGCACATTATTGGTTTGGAGTTGTACACACCATCTTCGATGGCGGGGGGCGGCAGTCGGGTTGCTCCAAAGCTAAAAATATTAGGGTCCCATCTTGACTTTTGTGACTAGCTAAGGTCGTTTTTCTGAGGAATCCCAGTCACAGATTCTAATAAATAATAGGGAAATTTTGTAGCTAAAGACTGAGGTCGCCGTCTAGCTGTCGAGCTGTCGAAAATCGCCGTCTATCGCTGACTGCTGACCGTCATCGTCAGAGCTACTATTAAGGTATTTCAGAAGGTCGGCGGTCTCTAGCTGTCGGAGTGTAGCGTCAACATTAATATTAGTCGTTACTTCTCGGCGATCCGTCCACAGTCCCGCCAAATGCGCCAAACTGTCGAGCGTTTGACGTGCTGTGCTGAGTTGTTTCGATTCTTTGGACAGTCTCAACACATCGAGGTATTCCGTTATCAAAAAATCCCGATCAATATCCTGTTTTCGTTGCGTAATTTGTGCATTTTGTTGCTGAATCTTAACAATGTAATCGCGTACCTTAACATTTCTTAACAATCGAGATGCCGAGGCATTTATGACTGATTCCGCCTTATCACTTCCGAATGCTTGACGGTATGCATCGGAGGCATTCCGATTATTGTTTAGGTAAACATCACAAAAATGTTTTTGTTTATCATTCAAATTGTGTTTTATTTCCGGCATTTAAAATACCTTGTCAATACCCAAATTGAGCAATTTTTGAGCAATTTTCTTTTGTAGCTAGATTATACCTGTAGAATGGTTGAATTTCCAACGAATACGGCGAAAAAGTATTGACAAGTGCCGTTTTAGGGTATATTCTATTCACAGGTCGAGCAAATAAACAAAACGGGGGACAAGGAAAAATGACCAAATTATCAGAGCTACACCACGAAGAATTAGCACCTATCAATAAAGAGATTGCACGTATTCAAAGACAAGTAAAAAATTTACCTAAATATACGCATTCATCAATTGAAGTAACTAAAGAATTATTGAATTCAAGAATTGAATTATTAAAAGCTAGAAAAGCTGAGATCAAAGCTAAAAAAGTTGAAACCTATGCGAACTATGTAATTGATATAGGAATTACAGGAAATTCAGAAGAGGAAAACATAGCACAAATTGAAAAATTAGAGGCAATTTTTGAAGAGGCTGCTAAAAAATTCAATAGTTCAATTTACATACAAAATTTCGGCGAATCTTCACAATATCAAATTACTATCAAGTCAGAATTGGAGTAATAAAGAAATAGGGTAGGGAATTGTTTCCCTACCCTACCCTACCAAGGGTAAAAAAACGGATTCACAGAGTGCTCTAACACTCCGTAAATCCTAATCAAATTAATAAGCGAGGTATTAAAATGACTACGAAAAATTTTACAACTAAAACAATTGAAATAGTAGACAGCAATAATGTTCTACATAGATTTAAAAATGTTCCTCCAAAAATTAGTTATTTACTCGGAATTAGTTCCGATGCGAAAACAGTCAAGGGTATTAAATACGGTTTTATGACAGGCATTCAATATCTAGCACCGTCCGATGTGTCAGGCATTGTCAATTTATGTCCAAAAGCATCCGATGGTTGCCGAATAGCGTGTTTATTTACTGCTGGGCGTGCTGAGACTATGCCGGACTCAATCCAGCCGGCACGAATCAACAGAACAATATGGTTTGTCAGACATAAACCACAATATTGGCAAAGACTAGTTAAGGAAATTAAATCCTTGGAAATTAAAGCTAAAAATAAAAACTTAACTCCTGTCATCAGATTGAATGGAACATCGGATATTTTATGGGAACGTATGAAAATTAAAGGCACAGAATTTGACGGTTTAACAATCTTTGAGGCGTTCCCACATATTCAATTCTACGATTATTCAAAGTATGAATATTCCGAGCGTGAAAACATACCGGCTAATTATCATCTCACCTATTCATACAGTGAGAACACAACTCAAGAAATATTATCCGACAATTTAATAAACGGTCGAAATGTTGCGATTGTTTTTAATGTTTGCAAATTCGATAACAAAAAACAATGTTATCAAAAATGCAGCTGTGAATTGCCTGAATCATGGAACGGTTATCAAGTGATTTCCGGTGATGATTCGGACGTCAGATTTTTAGATCCTCAAGGCGTGATAGTCGGATTAAAAGCTAAAGGCAAAGCTAGGTTTGATCAATCAGGATTCGTAGTACAAGTTATTTAATTAATCGGACCTAAGCAAGTCTAAAAACTGCTTAAAGGATAAAAAATGTTTAATAGATCGCAAGCAATAGAAATATTAAAAATTCATACCGTGACAATTCGAGATTTTAGAGATTTTATCTCTATGATCGGAAGCAAAAATGAATACTCAACAAAAGAATTAAAACACTTTTTAGGATATTAAAATAAAGGGCTTGACATACCGTTTCAAACGGTATACAATACCTAAAAGCGCCAGGAAATTATAAAACAAAACAGGAGAAAAAAATGAATAAATTTAATACAAATGATGTTGCAGATTATATAGAAAGTGTGTATGGAGAGTTTGACCATAAATCCTTACCTGATTGTCTTGAAATATTAAGGGATTTATTGAATCAAGAGTTTTCAATTCAACAAGTTAGGCAAACAATATTTAATTTAAAAAAGGGGGTGGAATTAAAAAAATAACTGGATAAAAAAAGCTCCGTGAGGATGTCGCCTTACGGAGCCTAAACAAAACAGGCAATTTGGAGACTGCCCATGAAAAATATTTTATCACATAAAGAACCGGTTCAGCTTAGATTTTCGGACAAAAAAACTTATAGGGTCGGAGCTACCGTGGGAATAATTGAGTACTTCCTAGCCGGCGGATTCGAGATCAAAGAAATCAAATACAAGGATAAGAAATGAATAGTATTCAAGAAAAAGTAAATCAATTAGGTAATCTTTTAGAAGCTCAATCCGACCTTGATAATGAGATCAGAAAACTAGAGCATGAAATTACTCGAGAGATGGAAACAATCGGAGCTAGAGAGCTACCGCATAGGCTCTATGATGTGGAATTAAAACTGTCCCGTACCCAGTTCGACAGCATCAGCTTAAAACCATTGCTTGAGAACGAATTGATAGCCGATGAACTTCACGATTCAAAAGCATATGTTCCGGCTCATGAAGAGATAAAACAGATCCCCGAAAAATGGGACGGTACACAGCTGAAGAAATTTACAAAGTACGGTGGCGAAATAGCTGAGACTATTGGCAAAGCCACCATGAGAACGTATAAACTACAAATAAAAAGGAAGAAAGGTGCAGAATAAAATGCCATCAATTAAAGCTATTAATTATAAAAATAAATGGATTTCTGAAATTATTTCATGCGATAAACCAAATGGTATTTTGGGCATTATTAAACATGATGCAAAATTTTTACATGAAAGTGGGTCTTATATAGCAAATATTTATAAAACAAATGAGAGTGATTGGGGATTTTTTAATTGTTATGAATACTCTACAGATTCAAAAGGAAGAAGTTTATTTTCTACAATTGAAAATGTTCCGAATGATAAATGGTATAAATTTGAAATAAGAAAAACAGGTGCAAAATGATTACTCTTGATATATACGAGGATGGCAAACATACTGAAATAGAATTCGATGATTCAAAGTACGATTTGGACCAAATGCGAGAGGATTGGATAGAGTTTGTTCAACACAATGATCGTGACAGTTTTAGAGATTACTGCGAGTGGGAACAAGAAAATAATTTCGATGAAGATGATGATGACTTTGATGAAGATGAACATGAAGCGATGGGCTACTACTCAGATGGCGGTGTCGATTATATGGGAAGGTTTCCAGTCAAAGATATGGTAGAAAATGTTTACGGATACCATCTTAAAAACTTGATGGATTTAGACAAATATTTAGTGGAGCGGGTAGGGTAGTAAAACACCGACAAAACACCGACAAATTCCCCAACCTTATTTGTACATGGCATTTTGAGAACAGGAATAGAATTCATTTTCGTAGCTAATTAGTGACAAATTTGACCACGATGGTTGCAAAATTGACAATCAAATACAGCATTACTAGGATTAGGAAACCGGTGCTCTATCCTCCTGAGCTATAGGGGCATGGTCATTTTCAGCTACGAATCAGACGTTTTATTGTACTTTATAAAAAATATTTCTGAAAACACCGACAAAAACACCGACAAATTCCCCCTTTCATTCCCCCATCGTGTTTTTTTCATCAGGGTTTTGTCCCCTAGAAAAGGGTATAACATTTCCCAGTTGATTGCCTGCCAACACCTTATCATTATGAGAAACTGAATCGTAATAAGTTTTAGTTGTTTTCTCATCGCTGTGACCCATAGCGTCTCGGACTGTAATTGAATCAACGTGTGCATGTCTGAGGAAGGTCGCATATGCCCCTCGTAGTCTTTTAAAAGTAAGCCCGCCGTCATCCTCAGTCCGAGCATTAAAGGGAGCAAACTCATCCGCAAGTTGAACTCTCCATTTACGCATTCTTCGAGAAAGAAAATTGTTTGTGTATGCAACACCTCGATGATTAGAAATGATTGGTCTATCTTCTGACCATTCACCCTTTGCCAACTGAATTTGTTTTTGTTTGTATTCTTTTAGCCAAAGAGACACATCATTACCTAACACGCACCTCATTCCAGATCGATAAGCATTTTTAGGGCTTCTTATATGGTGCGGATTACCGTTTACCCTGTGATGGGTTTGATATAGGTGGACTTCTGTGGGTTCTGAGGGTTCTGTGGATTCTAGGTTTTTAATATCAGACCACCTCAAACCAAGTAATTCTGAATTATGAAACCCAGTGTAGATGGCAATTGTTAAGGCTACTTCAACATTATCGCCTTCAGCTATTTCCCAAATCGCATCAATTAATTTTGCTGTAACTTCAGGCTTACCTCTTTTTATTTCATCTTTAGGTAAACTTAGGTTACTTAAATCAGATAATGGATTTTCTTTAAAAACTTTCCACCACACACCTTTATTAATAGCGTTACGATATGTAGCGAAGTGCCTTTTAAAAGTTGCTGGTGAAAAGTCGGGATTACTTGCAACAAATCTTCTAGCAAACTGGTCAACATAAACTGTTCTTTTCTGAAGATCCGAAATTAACACCTCAGCTATCGAGTCTTGAGCTTTTATGTATCCATGCTCATCTCTAGTAGCAATCTTTTTTATATGTGCTAAATAACCTGATTTAGTAGAGGTTGCTAACGCATTTTCCGTAGCTGTGACAATGGCAGTGTCATACCAATGATACAAAAAGCTCCCGAACGTGAGAGTCGGGTCGTACAAATCATCGCCTTGCATCTCTTCGTACATTCTAGTGAGTTCTTCTTGCTGAGCTTTAGCTTCAGCCATAAATTCTGTAGGGGTTAAATTAGGATAATTTTTTATATCAATCCTTTTTGATCCTCTCTTTCTTTTTGTATCACTAGATTCTTTTTCTTTTACAAAAGTTATCTCTATCTTTGTAAGGCTGTCATCCAACCACCTACAATATTTAGCTTCTTTAGGTTTGTAGTTTTTCGCCATCTTATCTTTCACCTTCTGCATTTATGATGAATTGATCTACAGCTCTAGTGAATCTTTCAATGTCTGAGCTGTTATAAGGCTCATCGAACTGCATATGAGCGTGTATCTCACGATTCCCTGAGAGGACTTTTTGATAATACAACCAGTACCTAATTTCATGTCGTTCAAAAGCATTCTGTTCTGCAGCATCTCTGATTTCAAATCCATCATAAGCACCACCCATTCGAGGATTAGATACTTTTGATATTATTTTTAAAACGTCTTCCTGATATGGTAACGCCCCCTCTGCATAAGTCTCTCCAGTCTTAACTAATTTATTGTTTTGATATACCGCTGTGGTTCGTGTGACAGCAAATCGATTCCAATGATCGTGCTTTCTGAATCCCTCATTTACGACAGAATTCATCAATCCTCTCATGTACCAACCCCACCCACTAGTCCTAGGTCCCGCTTGGTAATCTAACGGCTGATTAACGTCATAAGAAATACTGGGGAAGGAAGGGACAACAGAGGTCATGACTATATCAGTGAACTTATCTATTAAGTCCCATGCATTTTCGGTAACTTCGCCACTGAGAAGAGCCTGTTCCAATTTTTCCATAGTCCGAACATAGGCTACTGGTTTGTGTGCATCGAGTTCTTCAGGTAAGTCGAGCGCATCTTTCAATGCTCTTCCTGTACTTTCAGGGATCGATTTTAACTTTACTTTTACTATCTTATTAATATGAGCCTGACTCATCCCTGACCTGTCAGCAAGCTCTTTTTGGGTCATTCCAACTATAGCTAATTTGTCCCTGACGGCAATAGCTAAAGATACAGGGTGATAGTTCAAAAAATTACCCGAATATTCATCAAAAATATCGCCGTTTTCTATTGCTTTAGGGGTATTAGTCATATTATAAATAACCTCCAACTATTTTTTGTTGATGTTAATTACAGGGTTATAAAACCAGTAATTATTTTAGTAAATTTTAAGTAATCAGGAAGGGGTTAGGCATGGCATATAGATTAGTAGACATAAACATTACTTACCATTCTCTTGAGGATGACGATCTGAAGGTAGAGACGATTCGTTTGGATCTTGTTCGGTCAGCAATGCTGTTTGAATTAATCCGTTCACAAGAGTCTGAGACTTTGGAGACAGAGATCGAAAGTTATTTAAATAAGTCAACTCGTCAAAAGTAATGTCACGAGTAGTTTGTTCTATGTCATCAATAGTAATAAGACCGTTAGCAATCAATGCCTCTACGACATTGAGACGAGCTGTACGAGCAAGAGCTACGACAGCCTTTGCAGACCCGCTACCTTTAGCAATCATGTCGGTAACAGTATGATCTCCGAGTCCACTTTTCTGTGACCATTGCCGGGGACTGGAGAAAGTTCCGTCCTTAACTAATTCATCTGATTTTTCTTTTGCCCAGTCGCTTTGGGACTGATTAAATTTACTCATAAGTTGCACCTTTTCGACAAATTTTCCCTAATACTACCACAGTGGTTGAAAAAGTACACACTATGGATAATCTATTGACAACTTCATTTCAGCTAATATATTATGGTTGAAATTTAATCCACAATAGTTGATATTTATTATTCTATTAAGTGAAAGAGGTGCAAATGACAACACTAAATACAAA
>VTLG01007058.1_pt1 | contig 26964 bp, 23 predicted proteins | sample 4694571 | NCBI WGS metagenome assembly VTLG01 (sample SAMN12604809, study PRJNA352737) | marine metagenome | biome: ENVO:00000447; feature: ENVO:00000209|ENVO:00000569|ENVO:01000036; material: ENVO:00002151; isolation source: viral sequences binned using virsorter ...
TTTAGGATACTTGTCTTTTGTAGCTTTTATGGTAGCTTTCCATGCATCTATACCGTTATGGTAGATGTCATCCAACTGATCGACCACAGAGGGATATTCGGCTGCTCTTTTCTGTTTATATGTACTTACAGCAGAATCAAAATCTGATTGAGTTACAGCAGCAATAGCAGATTCTGTAGGTTGTGTATATTTAGAATGAGTCCAAACTGCAATCTTTGGGCCTGATCCAGTATCTTCAATTTTTATTCCTTCCCAATTTTCTGGAGAAGCCAAATCAGGACAAAGAGCTGTGATTTTTTCTACGTATGTTAAAGCCATAATTTAGAATGCTGCTCCTAAGCGAAAACCACCGAAGAAGTTATTTTGTGTATTTCTGTTATTACTTGAACTAGTGTAATTCCATATATAAGTCCAAGGACTAACGTAATCACTACTACCATTTAAAGAGAATATGCCGCTGACATAATGAAAAGGTGCAGCTTCTCCAGTTTTTGCCACGAATTGCGTTATCGCATATCCAGTATTGTAGGCATCACTTCCGTTTTTTCTAAGCTGACCGATAAAGTTAACTTGGTCACTACTCATTGCAGGATAACATTCAAAATAAATGAAGTAAGTACCTGCTGTTTGTGGGGTAAATCTACCAGTACTTGTGTCATAAGCACTTGCTGAATCCCATAATTCAGTATCTAGTACTATTTCACCATGCGTAGCGTGAGCTACTGCACAGTTTCCAGTTTTATAGACCTGGAATGCTGGGGTGTTGGTATCTCCTCCACCTGCTGCTGCCCATTCAGGAGCCGTGGCTCCACTATTCATAGTTAATACTTGGTCAGCTGTACCTTTAGCTAACTTTGCCCAAGCATCTGTACCAGTTCCATAAATAATATCGCCTTGAACTATAGATAGATCTGTCTTAGGAGCTGTTACAGTATCGTTAGGTAGTGTTACTGCACCCGTAAGTGTAGTAGTACCGTCTACTGTTAAGTTCTTCTCAACAGTTGTGTTACCACTAGAATCAAATGACATAGCATCATCACCTGTGGTATCTTGTATTTTATTTACTTGTACTATACTCATGGTTTAGGAAACCTCTCTTTTACAGCTTTTACATCTAAGTACCATGAACCAGTTTTATCTAGTTTACCAGCATCGATATCATGCCAGAGTAGGTCTAATTGTTCGGCAAGATTTTTATAACCTGAACCTTTTTCTTCAAGTCCTTTTTGCCTATAATCTTTGTAATTCATGTTACTTCAATCCATAAGCGTCAATTTTACAGTCGCCTAAGCCACCATTGTTTCCATCAATTTGGATACCTTCTAAGGCATTATTGCATTCAGAACCTGACCAGTATCCACCACCTGTATTCATCTGTGGTTTACCACCGTCATAGTTTCGGCACATACCTCTCCACTGAATAAATTTAGCTGAACCAGTACTATGTACATCACTCCACCAAAGTTCTAGATCACCGCTTTCACCTGAAGCGTTGCCCCAATGGTGCATTATATCTAGTTTGCCAGCAGATGTAGTGGCTCTAAGGTTTTGAGAAGATGCGGGAAGAAGTTCATGTTCAGCATAGTGGTAACTAGATCCTGTCTGGAAAGTGCCACTTTGTCCATTAAAAGTCAATCTCATCTCCCAAACACCATAATCACTTTCAGGTCTGATATTAGTAAATTTCAGGAATTTCCAAGAATAAGTACTGTCAAATAAGGTTGCTTGAGCACTCTTAAGTACCGACCAGCCTGCAGTATTTGAACTTAATGTCTCAGTGAATATTTTAACATAGTCTTGTGCAGGTGTAGCCCATGTAGGAACACCGCTAGCTAAAGTTAAGACTTGTCCATCTGTACCTTTAGCTAATCTTATATAATCTGTACCGTTGTAGTAAAGAACATCGCCTGCAGCATCACTGCCCATAGCGATTTTATCACCTGTAATTGAGTTATCTGCTATAGATGTATCAACAGTAGCCCAAGACATGACTCCTGAGCCATCTGTTTTTAAGAACTGCCCTGTAGTACCATCATCTACTGGAAGAGTGAGTTGAACGGCAGCATTTCCTGTTGTTGCTGAAGGGCCTTTCAGTGAAACGGTCCCATTATTATTATCAGCTTTAATTTTTATTTCTGCCATTTATTTCCACCCCAGTGAGGTTGCATGAATTTTTGTTTCTTTTGATCCGTTTGCTTGGTTATGAGTTGTTACTTTATAACGTAGAGCAGTTCCACTAGCACTTGTTATAGTTTTATCATGGGCAGCAAGTACTTTTCTATTTGTTCCCCATGTACCTTCATCTGCAAGGGCTATTTCAGTCCAGTTGGACCCATCATCTCTTGAGACATAAGCCTTTATATCTGTATTAAGTGTTGCTGTACCTGCAGCGTTTTCCATTAAAACATGGAAGTCTGCTGTGGAAGGTGCGCTTGAAGCAGTCTGTGCAGTTGATACAAGAGTTAGATCGCCAATTCCAGGGAATTGTGTTGTTGCATATCTAATGACAACAATACCTGATCCACCAGAAGTTTTAGCTCCTCCATTATCAGTTCCTTCATCGCCACCGCCGCCACCGCCTCCGGTGTTAGCAGTTCCATCTTCAGCATCATCATTTGAATAGCTGTTACCTTTACCACCGCCGCCGTTTCCGCCAGCTCCGCCGACTCCAGTAGTAGCTTGGTGTTGATTACCTTGACCTCCACCACCTCCGCCGTAGTAGACGTTAGATCCAGTTCTGAAGTCGTTTTGTATACCTACACCGCCTGCGCCACCTACAGCAGTACCAGATGTGCTGGCATTACCGCCGACACCTCCAGCTCCACCTCCACCGCCACCTGAATAGTCAGGGTGAGCTGTACCAGGGGTTTGACCACTACCACCTGCATATCCTTGAACGGGGCTTGTAGAAGGTGTGTTACCAGCACCACCTGCTGTAGAGGTACCAGAAGCTATGTCTGTACCAGTACCTCCTCCAGATCCTCCGTCTAATCCACGTAAATAGACTTCAGGAGTTGTATAACTTGAACCTCCTCCTCCACCGCCTCCAGCAGATTCAAAGGAGTCAAAAGATGAAGGAGAACCTGTATCACCTTGGTTATCATTTGCGTGGGATGATCCACTGACAGTACCTGCTGCTCCTGCTCCAACAGCTACAACGTAAGTTTGTGCAGTTACAGAGTGTCCTGTTTTACTTCTAACACCACCGGCACCACCTCCACCGTAAGAACCGCCTCCACCTCCGCCGCCTACGACGAGCATGTCAACAGTTCCTGAACTCGGAACTACAAAGTTAGTATTACCAGTAGATAAGAAAGAGTGGACTCTATAACTACCGTGAGTTGTTATTGTTCCACCAGTTGGATAGTTGTTCCCACTTTGACCAGATACTGCTCCACTTTCTATAAATTCATTGGTAGAAGAACTAGCATCTATACCTGTTGAATCAGTAAACTCATCAATAACTTGATCGGTTAAATTATATTTAGTTTTTGAATTATCAGATGCACGATAGAAACCAAGTAAGGCTATATCTGATTTCAATTCGTCATCAAAATTATTTGCAAGTGATCCTTTATCCACTGTGCCGTCAGGTAATCCACCAACGGCCAAGTTTGTTATGGTTCCATTAGAACCTAAATTAATACTTCCCATTAGCTTACCACCCAGTTTCCGTTTACAGTTACAGTGGCATTGACCGTTATAGGTCCAACACTGTGTGCTCCTTTAGTAGCAGCGATAGTATGATTATTAGATATTGTCAAATCGTTTTCGTATATACATCCATCAGCAACAGCACCTATAACGTCAGCCCATTCAGGGTCATTAGCACCTATCTTAAGATATTGACCTGATGTACCTTTAGCTAGTCGTTCATCAGCACTAGCACCTCTGTAGATGATATCTCCACGAGTTGTAGTAGGTGTACCAGGAGGAATGTCAGCCCATACAGGATCATTAGCACCAATCTTTAAGAATTGACCGTCTGTTCCTTTAGCTAATCGTTGATCTCCAGATGCGTCTCTGAATAATATATCACCTCTAGTTGTTAAAGGTGTGCTATATTGATTAACAGCAGCCCATTCAGGAGCATTAGAACCACCTTGTTTTAAGTAATGACCTGTTGTACCTTTACCTAGTCTAACATAATCTGTACCATTATAGTACATAATATCACCAGCTGCATCAGATCCAAGTGCAATCTTAGCACCTGTTACTGTATTATCACCAGGAGCATTAATAGCAAGAGCTGAACCAGATTGTATAACAAATACATCTGAATTAGCTACAATAGTCCCACCAAATATAATAGTATGACCATCTTCCATACAGAATCCATCATTAGATCCTATAGATGTACCTGTATTAGGCTTCTGTACAACACCGTTAACACTGACCATTAGTTGAGCAGCGTTAGTTACACTAGCTAAACTACCTGTTATTGAGTTCTCTTTAAGGTCAAATTTAGTAGCTGAACCGTAGGTTGCGGCATCATTAGTATTTTGATTACATAATACTAGATACTTAAAGTCACCTGTAGATGTTACTTCACCCCAAGATGAGCCATCATAGACATACATCTTGTTGGCACCAGTATCAAAGTAAAGGTCACCTTCGTCGTCAGTACCAGTAAGTGCTCCTTCACTTGATGCTACACGATATCTATTTTTAAAATCGTTTATATCTTGACTAAGTTGTTCTACGTCGTCATCTTTAGCTAATAGTCTATGGAAAGTATAGTTTTGTCCAGACCCTGTAGAAGAGACCAACATACCAACACCAGCACCAATCGTCTTACCTTGTAAAGCGTCTGGGGCTGCTTGTACGGTTACATTTGTATTCCCTGCCGTCTTACAATTACCAGTGGTTGTATCAGGTGTACTTGTTGAATCAAATACTATACCATTTGCATCAGTAATACTAATCGCAACGCCTGAAGATGGTTGTGTGTTTGGGAAACTAGTTCTATTAGCAATTATTTCAAAGCCACCAAATGGTTGTAATTGTGCAGCTACGTAATCAACAACAGCTCCTGATGTAGGGAATTTAGCATCATCATCAGTAATCGTTGTTTGTTTATCTAATCCATTTAGTTCATTTAGATCAGCTGCTGTACCTGTATAACCGGATAATTTATTTAATTCTGCTGTAGTAACTGTAGCATCATCTAATATCTGTACTTCTGCTTGTGTTAGATCAGCTAATGCACTAGCAGTATCAGTATGCATTGTAGCTAGTTCTGTTAGCTCTGCATCTGATGTTTGCTTAGCATCTAACTGTGTCTGTACGTTAGAAGTTACTCCATCTACATAGTTAAGTTCTGCTGTTGTAGCAGTTACACCATCTAATATTTCAACTTCTGTTTGAGTTAGGTCAGCTAAAGCAGATGCTGTACCAGGACTCATAGTTGCAAGTTCTGTTAACTCATTATCTAAAGAAAGTTTACTTTGTGCGATATTTGCAGCATTACTAATATCTTCATTTACAATTGTTAAATTTACAATTTTACTAGTATCTACTGAGTTAGCAGATAGGTGAGCAAGGTCGATGGACCCATCTACATAGTGCTCAGAATCTACTGCATTATCTGCTAATTTAGCACCTGTTACAGCATCAGCTGCCAGAGCTGTTGAATCTACAGAGTTTGCTGCATAGTGTTCTGTATCAATAGAATCTGCTGCATAGTGTTGAGAATCTATCGCATCATTTGCTATATCTGCAGCAGCAATAGTCCCATCTTTTATTTTAGAACTAGTTACGGAACCATCTTCTAAATCTTCAGCTGTAAATTTTCTTTCTCTTTCCTCTTGTAGAGCAAATAAACTATGCTCATAAACTTTATTTAAGTCACTAGCTTTAATAGAAGAACCAGCTGCAAATGTTGCCCTTAAATCACCAGGCGTAGCTACAGCTGTATCTCTATAAACTTTTACTTTAACGCCTGATTTAGGAGCACCTGATGATTCTTGTAAAGTTGCATCAATACTTGTATTATTGAATGTTATACTAGCAGGGCTACTATTAACAGTATATTTAGTTGTTGCTTGGGTTTCACCATTAAGAGCTACTTTTACCTCTTCATTAGCTCCCCCAGTAGTTGTCTTAATTGTCTCAAAAGAATAAGTGAAGGTTAAATCACTCCCATCAGGAGCACCTCCACCATTTTCTGTATAAGTTGTTGCCATGTTTTTTTATGTCAATAGTTATGGCGGGTAGATTATTTAGGCATGTTCAAAGCTTCTTCAACGGCAGTATCTATATCACCTGCTTGTTGTGCTTCGAGATTCATCTGTTTAGCATACTCACGTTCTCTTATAGATGCTAGTATAGGTGCTGTTGCTGGATCATCACCTAAGGAATCCTCAGCTATATTCTTAGCTTGGTTATATGCTAGTGTTAATTCACTGAAAATTCTTTCATATTTACCAGTATTAAGCATTTCAGATGTTATAAAACCTCTCCTTTGCGCTTGCAATATATTAGTAAATCCTTTATATACTGTACCATCTGGGGCTGTATAAGTAAGTTTATTAGCAATTTTCATGATTCGTTGAATCTCTTGCTTATAAAAACCTTGCTTACCTATTATTGAATTAATTGCTGTTATTTCATGATTCTCTAATACAGCTCCGCCTTGACTTAAACGCATACTAGGATTATGATTAAATTCAATATTAATTAAGAACTGACGTTCTGGGCTTGGTACTGGGTTCACTTTAAATGGTCCTCTATTTATTACCCTAATGAACCAATTACTTTCATTACCTATTTCTCTACCATCTATAGGATCAACTATAGCAGGTAAAGCACGTTCAGGATCAAAAGCATCTAACCATGCATTGCGATTTCTTAAATTCTCATCTAATTCAGCACGTATTTGTCTGAGTTGTGGGTACATTACTTTACCAAGTTCATTCCTTAAACTACCTAAAGGTACTAAGTTATTACCCATACTAGTCATAAATCTTGTAGCTGCAGCACCATTACCTTGTAATACATCGTGTAATGGTTCTAATTGAGACAAAATAGATCTATTGGTAAATGCTGATCCAAATACAAACATAAGTTTATTATATAAATCTTCTTGTACTCCAGCACTTAAACTATCAAAGTTATCTACAACATCAACAGTTAAAGACAACCAATCTCCTAACGGACCCATCCAGTCGTAACTAACTTGTTTATCAGTTCCTGGTACTCTACATGATTTAGGCTTCCAACCACTTCTAATCCTTTGCCTTTGAATAGATTTATCATAGTGACCATTACCTGTACACCTATCATTTATAGCAGCAAATCCTGCCATCGTAATAAATAAACTTCCTAAAGCTGCTTTACCTTTAACTTCATATCTAAGCATTTCAAAGGTTTGCATAGCAAATTCATCTATAGGCCTACCTTTCTTTCTTAAGAAATCTGTAATTTGTTGAGGTGAGAATTCATCTAGACTTTTCCTACCTAATGGTCCCCATAATTCTTGATAATCAGAAGATAGTATACCTGCAGGACTCCACTTACCAAAGGTATCAATAACGTTAGCAGTAGTTCTAGGGAACCAGATAAAAGATCTAGCAGCCGGGAACCGTTTGATGAAATTATTCATCCCTTCTACAATAGGTGAATCAGCATTTAGTGCTATTTCACTAGTAATTGAATCTACTGCTTCATTACTTATCATCCCGTTTGAATCGAACCAATTATCATAAACTTCTTGGTAAGCTTTTTTAAATGATGTTTCATCTAATACTTCACCTGATTGAGCAAGTCTATTTAAAACTCTATACTTAGCTTCTGTATTAGCAGTAACTGATTTAGCAAACCCATCAAGTGCTGTCATAGAATTACCACCGAACCTGAGCACAGGGTCTTGAGCTAAAGCATCTAAGTCTTCATAAACACTTAGTACCATTTTAGCTCCATCTTCTCCTTCTTCAGATGCAGCATCAGCAAAAGCTCTTAATGCAGTTAGACCTTTCTCTTCTTGAATAGCAATATCACCACGCATTACATAACTTACTTGTTTAGGGTTATTAGATGCTTTTTTAAAAACTACTTTTAAATGATCAGTAGCTTTTTGCAAAGTATCATCTAATGAAAAGTGAGCAACCATAGCTTTTTTAGAAGCTGCGAAATCACCCTGAAGCACAGCTCCAGTAACACTAGCTGCACCTCTACCAAATAAACCAGTTAAGTTACCTACACCTGCTTTAATAGGAGTAGCTAAAGCTGATAGTGCGGAGTTAAATATATTACTCCACATTGCTTTATTAACAATTGAAGGTACTTCTGGATTAGCATCATAAAGTGCTTTCTTGAATGTTGATAAATTATTAGCTGCCCAATCATGTAGTTTAAACATGCTATCAACATTACCATCAGTAAATTCGCTTGCTAATAATAATGGTCTTAAGAATTTAGGATTTTCTCTACCTACAGCTTTTAATGTTTCAGTCCAAGCTTTAACTTTAGGTATAATTTCAGTTAATCTGCTACTATGATTTCCTAATATAGCTTCTGCTGCAGTATTTATAACATCTTTATCACCAGTTGCTAAAGCAGCTTTCCAAGAATTCATACTAGCAAATATAGAATTAGCTTCAAAAGTAGCTAATGCTTTCTCTACCATTAATACTTCTAAACGATCTGCTATATTCTCAACTGCTCTACCAACAGCTACACCATCTTCCATTAATCTAGCACCTTCAGCAAAGTCAGACACTTGTCCTGCTTCAGAAGTTGTTAGTAATGCTCTAGCCTTATGTGCATCTAAATCAATTAACTGATCTACTAAACCTTTTACTGCTTTATTTATACCTTTTTTACCTGTAATTCTTACTGCAGAATCATCGATAGATCTTTTAAATTCATTTAGAACACCAATTATTTCATCAGGTTCTAATCTAGGGTTTAATAAAGTAGCAGCTAATCCTTCAGAAGCTGTTCTTATCATCTTCTCAGTGATAACAGTACCTGATCTTAAAATCTTTTTAAATGGCCCACCTTTCTTTATCTCAGGTATAAGTTCAGAAACTAATGTTCTATTAGACAAATTGTTGATTTTAATCCCTTGCTTTCTAGCAGCTTCATGTAAAAGATTTCCAATTCTTCCATAAGAAGATTCTACATTAAAGAAGATCTGAGCATTATCAGCTAATGCACCAAAAATATTATCAGCATCTCTGGTCCGTACTAGTGTCTCACCTTCATCAAATAAATTCCAATCAATAGTAGGTAATCCTTCTTCTTGGAAATATCTATTTAAAAGATTTAACTCATATTCTTTTCTAGCATAACCTCTTAGAATCGAATCTTCTACAGGGTTATCAGAGAATTTAATATCACTGAATTGGTCTTTAACATTTATAACACCTTTCTCATTACTTGGTATAAATTTTGCAGTCCTATTCATACTTCTACCAGCTTTGGTTAAGAAAGCAACACCTTCTATTATACTAGCAAGTACACCAAAAATAGCTCCTTCATTAACATTCTTAGCTCTTTTATCACCAGCACTATCATCTTTAGTTGTTGCTATACTCTCTGGTATGAATTGAAAAGTTTTAGGCCAATAATGTTTTAAAGTTCCAAAAAGGTTATCATCTCTTTGGTTTTGTTCTGCAATATAATCAACCATACCTCCACTAAATATGTCAGCACCAAATTTAGCAAAGTATTGGAATGATTTTTGATTACCTAATTTCTGTAACCAAGGTGCTGCAACACCTGCTTGATGTACTCTTGCACCTTGAGTAAGTATCATACCTCTTGTTAATAAAGTAGGTATAATTAATCCTGATATATTACGAACTGCTTGAGTAACACCTTCCTCATATTCTGGTAATTTTGGTATGTCAGGTATACCTTTAGGTGTAACAAAGTTTATAGCATCTGTTATTGTATCTACTAGACCAACAGCAGGTGCTGCACCTTCATACATATTCTGACCGACATCCGTAACAAAACCACCGATACCAGGTCTAGGTTTTCTTAGGCCTAATGAACCTGGTATGATCTTACCGGGTTCTGTTGCGTCAGCTCTTTCTCTAAAATCACCTTGAGTATTATTAGGCTGTTCAACCTCTTGTTCAACAGGAGTATCAGTTGGGATAGAAGCTTCTTCACCAGTGTAACCTTCGTTTGTTAATTGATTACTTAATGCTTCTAACTCTTCCAATGACATATTCTCTAAGTCAATTTGAGTTTCTTCGTTTTCCATAGATTACTATACTGGTTTGAAGCCGTAATTGGCGGGGTCTATCCATTTCTGGAAGTCTTTTTCTGCATCCTTCATAGTTAGTGGTGTATTTTCAGTTTCAGATACTGGACTTTGGGTGCTTTTATTTTTTTGATTCTTTTGTCGATTTACTTTCTCAACAAGTTCTGATTTGTAAGTGTTTTGTACATAATTTTCCTTATCAGATTTCTCTAATATATTATGTAATCTAATTAAACGATTAGTAGTAAATGAATTTAGTCCCAGAGTTCTAATTTCAGCTAACATAGTTGAAGCCTCTACACCTTCTGCACCCGCTAAAATATTTTCTATGTTTCTCATTGGGTCAGTTATTGTAAAATTTTCTAACCTATGTAACTCGATATCCTCCTTATAATCTTTATCTGTTTTCATTGCATTAAATTGCCTTTCTACCAATACACTAGGAAGTACATTAAGAAGACGAGCTTTTACTAAAATCTCTTCAGAATACCTACCTGTTTCAGCTATACCAATGATATCTTTAGTATCTATCAAGCTACCTGGTTTATCTAATAATTTATTGATTACATTTTCAGGAGTAATATCCTTATCACTTAGTAGAGTTTGTATCTCAGTACTTATTTTTTTATCCCATTTAGTAAAATTATCTGAAGTTAATGCTTGGTTTTCAGCTCTTCCTTTTTTAACATTTTCATCATAAGTATCTATATTAACAAAGCCTTTATTTCTATTAGTAGCAAATCTACCTTCTCCCTTTGTATTACCACCTCCATTGGCTGCCCACCATTCTTGGGTCAACCTAACTGCATCCTTTTGGATCTCATTGTATTCTGGTGTGCCTTCTTTCCTTTGACGAGTAAGCTCTGCAAATTTAGTCTGGAAATATTGTAGTACAGAATTTTGTACAATTATAGCCTTAGCACTAAGGTCTTTATCTTTATCCCATGTATTTGAACTAGCTTTTCCTACTAATTCTGTTATCCAGCCCTCATGATATATATTAGTACGTTTAGCAGATTCCATCTTTCCTATTTCCCCAATTACTAAATTCCTAACACCAACATGAGAAATACCCTTTGCTTCTTCTTTCCACTTAGTTACATTAGCTCTTTGCAGTCTTGGGAGCCAAATAGCTAATTGGGCCTCTTTATCAGCTTCTGATTGATTAGAGTTAAGTAATGATTCTAACGGTTTAATTATTGCATCTTTAGCACCTTTAGACCTAAGTGCCCCAATTGCTAGTTCTAGTCCTTGTTTACTCCAGTTTTTTGGATTACTAAAATGTTGAAAATTTTCAGCAGCGAATTGTTCATTTCTTGTTTCTTGCTTCTTTACAAATGCTAATGCAGACTTATTAGTGGCTTCGACTATTCTATTTAATAATCCTGATCCACGGTCTCCAGAAAAAACTGTACCTGCTAAATCTATACCTGCTGGATGATCTATCAACCCTTTAACTACCTTTGTTAATTGTCCAGTGGTTAGAGAATTACTTTCACTTTCATTAGCTAACTGAATTAAATCAGCTGCAAATAACTGAGTAGCTACTTGTATATCAGTCTTACCACTAACTTTTGGATCATTATCCTTAACTTGAGCTTCGTAATCTTTTAGTATCTCTACTGCTTCATGTGAAATCTGATTAGCCTTTGGACCATTATACGTTAACCCTTGTAGTTTTTCCTTAAGGGTTTGCTGTTGAGCAGAAAGTAGTACATTTTGTGCACCTATCTCACCTCGGATACCTCTAGTTTGTCTTAAGTTAGCTAAACGAGGAGCAGCAACTTCTTTTAGTAATTCAGGGGAAAAGCCAAATGCTCCTAACTGCGAATCTTCCCAATCTTGTTCTAAATCTTGTCTACCTGCAGCAGTAGTAAGTGAGTCATATTTAGTTCGTAGTGCTATTCCTTCCTTACTTCCGTCGCCCATTTTATGAGTAAAGGAACCTGGACCACTACCTTCAAAAGCTGCTAATCTATTTTGAAGTAGAATCTTATCTAAATGTACTTTATAATAACCATTATTCTTCTCTAAAAAAAGACGGCCATCTGCACTTAAACCTTGAAGTAAACCACTCTTATCAAGCGCTCTTTTTTCTTGCCTTAATGAAGCAAGATCTAATCTCCATTTATCTAGATTTTTATTTTGAGGGTCTGCATCATCTATCTGTTCATTAAGCTTGGATATTTTATTAGATAGAGAAATTGATTTTCTTTTATTGTTACTATATTGATCAATATCTTCAGGTACCAAAGCTCGCTGAATTTCCCCTTTAGCCCTGTCATCTGCTTTACCTTCTTTAGAAGCAAAATAATCTTGTATAGCTGGGACAGCTGCTGTAATTTTTTCTACTGTTTCTAGGCCTGTTTTAATAGTAGAGAATACAGCTACATCTTGATCAGCCCTTGCTGCTTGTTCTAGTTGCTGATTTTTTAGTTGAGTCCATTCTTCAAGTTGCCTCATTTGGCGTTTATATACTGCCTCTAAAGGGGTAGCAAAATCAACAACTGTAGGATTCCATCTAGTTTCTGCCATAATGTTAATCTTGTTTAAATACTGTTGCTACATTTCCAGCAATTCCAGCTACACTACCTGCAATGGATAAACCATCTTTAATAGCAGCTAAAGTTACATTTTGCATTGGAGGACGTGGTGGTGCTAAATCTGGGTGTTTGACAAATGCATTATCAGCAAACATTTGCATCTGCTCCGCTCTGGCTTTTCCTGCAGCTTCTTGACCAGCTCTTGTTAATTGTGTTCTAGCTTTTGTTAAACTATGAGCTGTACGAGCCTGACCTTGTAAATATTCTGCAAGATCTAAATTAGATATTCTGCCAACGGATCGACCTGTTCTTCCAGCAGCAATCATATCGGTACTAGTATTCTTCTGTAAGAACTCTTTCCAGTTAGCTTCGTCTTGTTGCATGGCTTCCCCAATAAGGTTACCATATTTCTCTTGTATATCAGCGTTGACTTGTGCAACACCTAATCTACTGTTATTTATACCTTCTTCATATTGGACACGTTTAACACCTTCTAAACTTAGTGTCTGCATCCATTCGGATTTTCTTTTTTGAAGTTGGTATTTGTATTGATTTCTAGCTGCTTTATTAGCAGCCCTAGCTGATGCTCCTAAACACACGGCAAAATTCGATAAAGGACAATTTATTTGGTCCGAATTCGATCTCTCGAAGGAATTTAAACCCTAGGAATTTAAGTAACTTTAAATGAACAGTGTTACGTTTATCAACAACATTCCAAAGTAACTTTTCTTTTCTACTTTCTACATAGCGTTTAGCTTCTCTAGCAAATGTTAAAGGGTAATCATGAATAGCAGATGTACATAACATCCAGATTTGACCTCCTGGGTCTACTCCAGCCATACCAGCAGTCTTGCCGTTAGGCACTACAAAGTATACGCAAGAGGGCTTCTGAACAGCGTCTACTAATGCTTCTGTGGCATCTATACCATGACCTTCTTCTATCTCCCTACGGTCTTCAGGGCGTAGATCAGAGGCCACTTCAAGAGCAGCCTCTAGGGTGATAGGGCGGACGTATTGATCTAACTTAGACACGTTGGTAGAATTTATTTGTAAAGTCTCCTTCCCAAGTCATTGAATGTAATGTAGCAGGAGAGGGATGTGTAGAATTTAATGTTAATGTTGTATTTGTATTTCTATCATATATAGGTACTGTTTGAGTATATTCTTCATTCATTGCGATTTGGTTAGCTCTGTATTGATCAGCTAATGATGGCTCATAAGTCTCAACATAATCAGGTTTACCTTTTCTTTTTAAAGTAGTTGTATATAAACCATTTTTACCAAAGTTTATCTTAGCTCTATGTATAACTAATGACCCATTAATATCAGACTTCCATTGATCTCCATGCCTTTGAGTATAATAGAAGGTAGGGAATTCTATTTCATAATCAAATAAATAACCTACAATAATATCATGATCAGTCCAATCGCCAGCCCATTCTATATTAGAACCATTGACACTAGCTTCTGAATAAGAACCTACTAAATCAGAATCTTGAGCGGCTTGAGATGAGCCAGAAGTAGAATCTGCTTTATGACAATAGACAACAAGTTTTCTAGTTGTATCAGATGTATCTACATTAAATCCATCAGGTTTTGTAAAATGTGTCTTATCAGTTGCAGTAGTATAAGTTAATGAACCAGCTGTTATAATTTTAGAGTTGTCTAAATGGATTCTATATATTATATCATCATCTGTATCTGTTGTATCAAAATCATCAGTTACAGTATTAGAATCGGAATGTAATTTTATGCTAATTTTTTGAAGGACATCTTTACTGTTATTCCTGACAACTACATATAGTGAATCATCTAAGACTGCATGATGCTGAACAGCACCCATCATATCCCATGTAAACCAAGCTTCTTGTAGCCTCTTATCAGAAACATTGAAATACCTATAACCATATAATGTACTCTCTCCTTTTTTACTGAAGAAGATGACACCATTTTCTCTAGAATTAGAGACTAAGGTTAAGTCCTTATCAAATAAATTACTGACAACTTTACTTTGTTCTATAACAACAGGCTCGCCTTCACGAAGTATTCTTGCCATTTCCCAGAAACGAGAATACTTACCAGCATTATCTATGAATCCTACAGTTGTACCTAGATTAATAGGATTAGTTTTATAATTAAAATTGTAAGAGGATAGTGAATTTAATTTAGCTGTTATAGGGCTAAGTATGTCACTATCTGTTGTTAGTAAAAATTGTTGGTTTTTAGAGAATAAAACTAGACCAGCATTAGTATGTATACCATCGTATACTATAGCAGGGAATTCGGAACTAGCAGATATATCTATCATATCTCCTGCACCATATGTTATAGCAGACTTAGACCAGAAATTTGTAAAATATCCAGGCTGAGATAAGATGACATTTTCATCACTAAGCATGACCATTCTGTTTCTCCAGAATAGCATCTTATTAATTGTTTTGCCAACAAAACTAGCTCTTGGATTAGTACCATCTTCGACTGTATCACCTGCTACTGATTCATCCCAAGTTACTTGTGAAAGGTCAAAACTAACTGTATTACTTTGAAACTTTCTAACCAATTGTACTGGCATAGTGCCAGGATCATACTTGATCTCTGTATTTGGTTTAGAACATTCCTCCCATACTCCACTACCATCTCTATCATCATTACCAAAAAATTTTACATAGTAATCATCCTGCTCAGCTTCACTATTAGAAACTTTAACAACGTAACCATGTCTGCATTGTTGAGGTAATTCAGATACATCATCAACAGCATCAGTGAAAACATTAAGAAGCTCTGCAACAGGTGTATTTAGATTAAATTTAGTAGAGTTATTCCTTCTTATATATAACCCATTACCTATTTGTTTTATACCATAACCTGTTATACCATCTAAAGCAGATTCAGTCCAGTCAACCCATGAGCTATCAGCAGCTATAATATCTGCTCTTATTTCTCCTATTATATTCTCAGCTGTAACGGTAGTCTCAGTATCAAATGGAGTAGGAGTTGGTCTGATTAAACCTAAATTAGCTTGAACTTTAGATTCACTTACTTCTAGTATAGTTATTTTATAATAAGCATTATGCATCCATACATGGAAGTAATCATTTACTTGCCAACCTGTTCCACCATAAAGCAAATCATAAGTTGTTGTATATCTAGAGTTATAATTTAAGTTATCACCACCACCTTTTGGTACTGCCTGACCTATGGTTCTTATACGAAAATAGAGTCCAGATCTACCTGATGTGTTGTTACCGTTAACACTTATACTATGTGAATCCTCTATATCTGTATAACTAACACCAGAACCTATACCTGAAAATATTTGTGTAGCAGTATTAGGACATAAGGAGTCCCTCATAACTAAAGTATTTACAGTTTCACTTTGTTGGTCACAATAATAAGTATAGTTAGCAGAACCTGCGTTTGCTTTAGAAAACCCAGAGAAATTACTTAGACAACTATTACTACTATCATGTATTCTATCTACTTTTATTCGAGTAGCTGTAGTTGTTGTAGTTAGAGTAGTATTATCAAATAAATTTAAAGAATACTGACTTGCATAAGCTACCTTTTTCAATGTTATATATGCTTCTGCTGGTTTAACAGGTGATTTATCTGCTGCATTTGTTAACATAGCAACAGTTTTTGTACGATTAGTTATATAAGTAAAATCGTTTAGAGTTAATGTTTGTAAATCTTCGTCAGTTGAGTGTGTCAGATATGTTGTTAAAGCAGAGGATGTTCCTGAATCATAATCTACAGCTATTGAGTCACCAGCACTATGCCTTTTAACACCAGTTGTATCGTAGACATCAGTGCAACACCACATATTTATATCGCCAGTCCTTGAGATTTGTCCTATATACTGCTCATTCTCATCTCTATAATAATGAAACCACTTACCGTTTGTGGCAGCGTTTAATGCTGAAGTCCCATTATCACTTAAAGAGGCAATAAATTTACCCCCAGGTCTTTTCTGTAAACCTTCTGTTATATCAGGTAGGACATTCTTAGCCTTATTAACTTGTCCAGGTACTTTTAAGTAATCAGACTGTTGAGATATCCCACTAACATAAGAAGGTATTGTTTGTGTAATACTTGACATTAGCGTCTTAAAGTGTGATAAGGTTTATAAGAATTGTATACACTATTGTATGGTGTACCGAAGTATGAATGATCACCTTTACTGCATTCATATTCCATACAAATAGCTCTAGATTTTCCTTCTTCTTGTGTTAATAGTTGTACAAGATTAGGGTTCGATACTAATTGAGTAGCAGCTTTTACAGCAGCTCTGTAAGTTATATACCTTTGAAATACATTAGGTAAATCTCCAAAAGGATAAAGCGTTACAACATCTACATACATGTCACCAGTAAATACATCAGTATGATTTACTAAGTCATATAACCTACCATTACGTGTAACTACATCTCTTCTTTTATCTACAAAATCATCATGTAAATCATATCGTAATGCATTTGTTGGTACAGTTAAATAACCAGTAGTATCTTCTGGAGTTAATTTGACATGGTATTCTGTATTAAAATGCCAGCCTTCATTCTGTACATCCTTATTAACTTCATTTAATATATTATATATAAATGATATTTCTGGATTTTCAAAATTTAAACTTGTTATTGGGGACTGACCTATGCTACCCAAGATTGAGTTCACTGCGGATAGTTCGGTATCGAGGTCAATTGTTGTGGTAGCCATAAAGATTTGTTAATAAAAAAAAGGGGGTAATGATAACCCCCCTTTATGTGAATAAATTAAGCGAATGCAGCAGGCTTAGTAGCTGTTCCAGCGAACAGTTCTACAGCAGCAGCTGGGTTTAGAGGAGCGGCTCCCATAGCCAAACGTCCTAGAATGACATCGCCCTGATAAATCACGGATACATCACCAGAAGTTGTTTGGACTTGAGGACCAATTGCCTCAACAACACCGCAAGCTTCTTTCTGGAAGATCAATCCGCAAGAGTTTGCGAATTCAGCAGCAGTACCGTATTCGTTAACGGTCTTCTGTCCAGAAGGAGTTGCTGATGCGTCTGCATCAAGCATGTTGTCGCCAATAAATGAACCTGTGTTACCAGGATCAGGAGTTCCAGGTACTGTTGCACCTGCAGTTCCACCATACTTAACACCGTTTGCTCCGAACCAAGGGATATTCATTGACTTGTAGATCTTGATTCCGGCAATCGATATGATTCCGTTACCAGTCTGCAATGAAGTTCCTTGCTCGTCACGGTTGATTAGAGCGTTGGTTGATTGATTCTGGATCAATTCATAATACTGTCTTGGTGACAGTACAGCAACACGGCCTTCACCGCTAACTCCCTTCTCATCTAGTGCAGCGGCAGCATCGTAGAAAGCATCTACCAAACTAGAAGCTACATAAGCGTCAGAAGCTTGAGCGTTTGAACCTACACGGATTTGTGTTCCGCCTGGCTCTTCAAAGTTACTTTGAGTTATTGGACTTTGTTTACGTGCAGCGTTAGATATAGCACGGAAGATACGACGGTCATAGTTCTCTGCGAGAGCGTAACCAATCTTACGTGAAATCTCACCCCTTAAATCGTAGTGCGCAAGTACTTCATCCAGCTCATATACAAAAGCTGAGCTAATCAAGAGGTCATCACATTGAATTGTAACCTCTGATACTGGAGGAGCACCATCGGTGTTACCCATGATGTTCTGCCCAGGAACATGATACTCAGCTTTGGTACGGCCAGTGAAAATGAATTGTAATGATTTGCCGTTCTTTAGAGTTCTCTTCGTGACTAGATCACGAGCAATTGTATTGCGTTGGAACCCTTTAAATAATTCTCCTGAAAATAGTTTGAGGTATAACGCTCTCCTATCAGCAGTATTAGAGTCTGCGCCGTTCTTGGCGCCTACCCAGGTTAGATCGGCATTAGCATTAGCATTTTGTTGTGCCATTGTTAATGTTTAAATTAAAAAGTTTATATAATTTCTTCAGCTGAAAATTTTTCGCGCTTAAATGTCGTGGTCTATCCCACCGTCTAGACGGCTAATGGTATCCTGCGTACAGGGCAAAAGCCAATGAAGTATTGATCCGACTCTGAGGTGTCAATACTCCTCGCACTCAACAACAGGACAATCCCTGCAATGTTGATGCTCAGTCATATGTAAAGTTTCTACAAAAATAAGGAACCCCAAGAGCAGCCAAAGGCATGCCCAAGGGGATTCAATGTATTTCATGAAGTTAATGCTTCCTCAAGAGAATTATAATTTGTCTCTTCAGGTTCTTCATTAAAAATAAAGTCATCTGCTTTCTTAGCTTCTACATCTTCAGGCTTAGCTGGAGAATAAGAAGTTACATAAGCTATTCTATTTGATGATTGTTGTGCCATTAGAAGCTATACTTTGCTCCAATTTTGGTACCCCAAGCGTTATCTGTATCACCTGACGCAGTAAGTACTGATACTTCACCATATAAATCTAGCTTATCACTAACAGCTACATTGCCGCCAGCTTTACCAGATAGTTGGGTATCATTATCTTCTGAATCAACTGCTACAATAGCAGGGCCACCTTGTACATAATAACTAGTGGTCTCAGATAGATCACCTTCCCAACCTACATGAAAATCTGTGGTTGAGTTTGTATAGTCAGATCCTGTGTAGGATGCGTTCGATTCTACGTTGACGTAGGGGCCTGCGACTGCGGCTCCGGCGCTGGTAAATACCGAGGCCAGGATCAAGGCTATTTTTTTCATTGAAATAATTTAAGTAAGTTTCGTGTAAGGCACGCCGCGATACTTTAGTTGGATCTTTTTTGTACAAGACATGATCTTCTCCTTAGTACCACACCCCCGTTCCATGATGTGGTTTCATGCAACCTAATAAATTAGGTCGAACGGACGCGACGTGTGTCCCTAGAATACTCCAGGGATGATTTGACCTGTGAATATATAAGAACCAAGAGCTGCGATAATACCAACCATTGCTAGTTGTCCATTAACACGCTCAGCATTCTCAAAGTAAGATACGTTCTGTACTTCTACTTGTGGTTCACGGGCGAATACGTTTGATTGGGTCATTAAGATAAAGTAAATTAGGTTAATGGCCGATGATGAATGTTCAGGTCGGCACGTACTTATTTAATATCTAGTAGACTGTTCTTCTCTAATAGATAGTTGAGATCTATTATTGGAGGCAGGTTTATTTTTAGGCTTAGGACGATCAGGACTTTTACCTGACCAAGCTCTAGCTGATCTTAGCACCGGTTCTTTTAATCCAGTTGCTTGCCCCCAAGCATCAAAGCTATTATCTATATTAGATTTTAAACTAAATGTAGATTGTTGTGGTGCTGGTTGTCCTGCGCACATTAGTAATTCTTCTTAGGTTTTACGTTTGGCCTTTGTTTGACCGGTTTTGATTTAGGCATATTCTTTATCTGGTAGTGCCGCTAAGTCTAGAGGGAAGTTGTGAGCGTTTCGTTCATGCATTACTTCCATACCTAGATCAGCTCGGTTGAGTACATCAGCCCAAGTTGGGACCACATGACCGGAGGCGTCGACCACTGATTGGTTAAAATTGAAACCATTGAGGTTAAACGCCATTGTAGATACTCCCATAGAGGTAAGCCATATGCATACCACGGGCCAAGTAGCCAGAAAGAAATGAAGAGAACGAGAATTATTGAAAGACGCATACTGAAATATTAACCTCCCAAAGTATCCATGTGCTGCAACAATATTATAGGTTTCTTCTTCTTGACCAAACTTGTATCCATAGTTTTGAGATTCATTCTCAGTTGTCTCTTTAACAATAGAACTGGTGACCAATGATCCGTGCATAGCAGCGAACAAAGCTCCACCAAATACCCCCGCAACTCCCAACATATGGAAAGGATGCATGAGGATATTATGTTCCGCCTGAAAGACAAACATAAAGTTGAACGTCCCTGATATCCCCAACGGCATACCGTCAGAGAAACTTCCTTGTCCGAATGGATATACCAGGAAGACTGCATAGGACGCTGCGACTGGAGCTGAGTAAGCAACACAAATCCAGGGCCTCATCCCTAATCGATAACTAAGTTCCCATTGTCGTCCCAGATATGCTGCGATACCGATGAGAAAGTGGAATACAATAAGTTGATATGGTCCTCCGTTATATAACCACTCGTCGAGGGTTGCAGCTTCCCAGATTGGGTAGAAGTGAAGACCGATTGCGTTGCTTGACGGGACAACGGCTCCCGAGATGATGTTGTTTCCATAGAGTAGAGATCCTGCGACTGGTTCACGAATGCCGTCAATGTCGACGGGAGGGGCTGCAATAAATGCAATAATAAAACAGGTTGCTGCAGTAAGCAGCGCGGGTATCATAAGTACACCGAACCACCCCACGTAGCGGCGGTTATCAGTGCTTGTGACCCAGCTACAGAAATCTTGCCACGAATCTTGTGGCGTTCTTTTTAATGTAGTGGTGCTCATTTAAAATTGTATGTTTGATCTGTCTAGTTTTTCAATTATATCCTGCCTATAAGCAGGGTCATTATCATAACGAGTATCATCCATGGCAGCGATTAGTTCAGCTTGACTTCTGAATACATCTCCAGAAGTTCTTGCTGATTTTCCTGTCAGCATCCTGCCCTCATAACCATTTGCTTCATCCATTTGTGCTTTCAATCCAGCTGCAGCTAATCTAATAGCTCCTAAATTACCAGTTGAAACAAGGTCATCAAATCCTTTTCTATCACTATCAGATATATTTTCTGAAGCCCAAGTCATAAGGTTTTTGTATTCACTAACACCACCTACAGAATTATGTACTGCATTGATATCACCTTGAGTTAAATCAGGTACATCAGCTGTAGGTTGTGTTGCTCCTTGAGCTTTTTGCATCTGTAAATAAGCAGTAACTAAATCATTACTACTCATTTCATTAAATTTTTCTATAGTCTCCGATGTTAGTTCACCGTCATTGTCCCAATACTCAGCTGATGCTTCAGTAATTAAGGCAACTGCTGGAGAATCTTCGACAGTTTCTTTTTCCGCTTTAGCTTCTTCTTCGGATCCATCTCCGAGTTCGTCCCCAGCTTCCTCGCTAACTTCAGAGCCTTGCTCTCCAAGCTTTTTTTCGAGTTCTGCATAGGCTTTTTCTAATTCTTCAGCATTTTTATATTTACCAGCAAGCAGACCTTCCTGCTTTGCTTGTAGATCTTCACCAACAGCTAGAGATTCTTGCTCTTCTGATGTGAGATTATCTTCCGTGGTAACTGTATCAGTCCCCGGATCATAAGTCATTGTTTCTGCCATTATTCTTCAGTAGGTGGTTCCTCATCTTGTGGTGACATTGCGCTAGCTAATATAGGATTTTTTGTAGGATCAGCCATAGGCGTACCTGCGAACTGTCCAGCTTGTTCCATTAAAGCTTGTTGTTGTGCAGCTTGTTGTTGCTGTTGTTGTTCAGCTTGCAACTGCTGTTCACTCTTAACTAGATTTAATATATCAATACCTTGTGCAGCTGCTAATCGTTTGATAGCTTCTGAAGGATTAATATATTGCATCAAAGCTTCTGGTCCTATTGTCTGAGCAATGGTTGTAATAAATGTTGTCAGAGCTTCTCTGTCCTGACCCCTGCCTAATGCATTTACACCAGCAACGATCTTAGGACGTACTAAATTTTTAGGTATCTGAGGCAACTGTTTGCTACGTTGTAAAACAAGTAGTATTCTATTCAAATAAGGTACTAAGAACTCAACTGTTAACAATGAGAAAATCCCACCTAACTGCTGTTCTAGTTCCATCTGCGTGAGGCGTACCTCTTCCGCAGTAGTACGTTCGCTTTGTCTAATATTTAACTGCATGAAGGCTTCAGCTATTCTCCTTTCTAGCTGTTGAACCATTTGGTTCGCTGTCTGGAAGTCAGCTGTCTTGCCTACTTGGATAACAGCAACGTCTTCAGGTCTACCCTGGACAATTGCGCCGTTACCAGCTTCGGCTATAGTCTTCGGTTTTGTGGTAGAAGATGGGGATACAAGGAAGACAACCTTAGCTGCTGCTGCAGAGCCTTCTACGAGTGCCTGAGATAATCCCTCAAGGGCTCTCAAGTCACCGATAAACTCTTCAACTCTTCCTCTTCCATAATCTTCACCATCTACTGTGTTGAAACGGAGAACGAGCCATGGACTTGCATTCTTCGGTGCTGTACTACGGCTTCCAGGAATGATGAGACCATCTATCTCCTGGTACCAGACCCAACGACCACTGCTGCTATCCAATTTGACGCAGGTGTACACCTCAACATCGTCTCCTGTCGTGCTTGTAGAACCGTCATTGACTGGATCAATTTTTGGTTTCGGTAGCTCGAAATCTAGAACTTTTCTATTTATTATTTCTTTTGTAACTATCTCTAATACATTACCATTACCATCTCTATTAACAACATACCTATTCAATGGGAAACTTTTTAATCCATCTTTACCCATGAATATTAACGAATTACCACCAACAATTAAATGTTTAAGTGCTTGATGTACAACAACTCTATCACTAGATGCTGCTATATAATCCATCACCATCCTTTCCATTTTGGAAAAGGATAGATCTAATTCACTTCTCATTTCAGCAGGTAGTTCTTCGCCTAACTTGTCATCTCTAATTTGTAATTTAAAGAAACTAGTTTGGGGTGGGAGTAACGCTAACATTAATTTTGCTGCTAGCGTTACTACTGCTTTTGCGCCTACACTCTGCCATGGAGTGGTGAGACGTTTGAAATTTGGATTTGTAGTTAAATCGTCGGTAATTAAATAAGGTAACGTGAGTTCAGAACATTCAACTGCAGTGTCCAGAAATTGAGAACGATCTGTAGCTAATTTGTTATACCTCTCTCTTGCGTTCACTTATTAAGTCCTCCTTGTGGGCCAGCTCCTGGAGCATTAATGTCTGGAGCTAGTGGTATTCTTAATTGAGCTGTACCTTGAGCTGACTGGTTCTGTGCCTTCTTACTCTTAGCCCGCCTAACTTGTGGGTTCACCTCACTCTCCAAAGGTTCTGCCGGTGGCAAAGGTGCTTGTGGAGGTGGTGGGGGAGGTGGCGGCGGCGCTAATGGTGGTGGGGGTGGTGGAGAAGGTGGGCTTGGGAAGCACATTAAATTTCATCCTCCATGATTGATTTAATATATTCAATGACGCTGGCTTGACCCGCACGATACATAATAGATTCGATTGGTTCTTTAGGATGAACTGGGTTCCAACCGAAGTTAGAGTCAAGCCTGCTGAGTAGTTCATCCAGTCTTTCGCTGTGTAACTTAAGCGTATTGAGGGAGATTTGTGTTTGCATGTTCGAAGAAAGCTGGCATACGAGCTCGCTGTGTCTCAGAAAATTCAGGTGCTTTACCCTCATACATTAAGCGATCGCTAGCATCAAGCCAAAATTTTTTGTCCAAATATTTATCGGTAGTATTTATACCTAGAGGTTGAAGAATCCAGTTAATGGTGGCCTTCCTAAGTTTATCCAAAGAAGGAGAAGGAGATAAGCCCAACTCAGCACAAACAAGAGAATTACTTCCGACGTGGATCTGCTCGTCCCTGGAGATATCGGCAGATACAGTGCGAAGAGCAGCATCCCCATTAAACCTAAAGAAAGGGAGTAGAACGAAGAAGATGGCCCGTTCTGCGACCAGAGCTTTGGTAATTGTATGATCAGGGTGTGAAATCCAGGCATCTCTTAGTTTAATCCCTTCTTTTTCTGCATTTTCATCTGCACCTACAGCATTTACTATGTACTGTAGGGCAGTATCATGCTTTATTTCGTCTTTAACATTTGATTCAAGGAGTTTGCGGGCGTTATCTGGGACACTCTTCTCAAGTGCCTCATTAATAAACTCTCCAACTGGCAACTCCATATGGCGTATTGCCAGAGCACGCTTGATGGTCTCTTCTGATCCATCACGAAACGTACCCTTTGTTCCTTGGACAGGTGTCCATGTTCTTTTTCTTTGTAATAAAGTATCGTATGGATGTTTTCTCATTCTTGACAATCACAGGTTACAGGGTCATTTAAAATGTCCTGTAAGTAATCATCGACTTCACTTTGATCTAATGCTGCATACGCATCGGTCTTATCTTGTGTGTCTCCCATTACTTGCAGGCTGTAGTAAAGGGAGGTCTGAGGTGAATCTAACCACTCTTCTACAAATTCATTGTCATAGGTCACAACATCTGACCATGAGTTAAATGAGTATCCGTGAAGAAGTCCCGTATTCTTATACATTATCATCAGTTCATCAGTTACTTTTTTATAAGTAGACCAACCAACTTCACTGGCAATTTCTACATTACCGTATTTATATCTTTCGACACCAAATGTGCCTGAGTCTCTATCGACCCATGTGGATATTGGGGGAGCGATTTCGGGGCAGCTAGTATAGCCATCCAAATCTTTGCTTCTATAACTGCAGCTGGCAGTCGGTGCAATAGCAAAGGCTCGAACCATCCTATAATCGCGAGCCACTCTGGAGGCAGCATCAATACCCAATTTAAGTTCCTTAGCAAGGGTGTTTGGTAAGGTATCATCCGATCTCCCGGCATTGACATCAGCCAAAGCCTTTCCAAATTGCTCATATGTTACACCATTTTTAGCTAAAAAGTTAGCTAGACCGAGTATTCCGAGCCCAACTTGGCGGTCGATATCAGCTGGCAGGTATTCTCCAGTTGCTCCAACACCTGTCCTGCTATGGAGCTCGCACAACTCGGACATACCATCATAGAAAGCCTGCTTGATGTCTCCTGGACGACAGGCAGAGATATTGACATGTTGTAACAAGCACGTTCCGCGTGAGGGCAAGTAAACTTCAAGACAGACGTTGCCATAGATACGTTCTCCATTTTCATTATACCTTATTTTGTTGAGCCAGATGTCGCCGGACCTAATTCCGTGAAGGATGGCGTCTCTACATTCATCTGTTGCAGCTCGCCACTTTTCTCTATCAAGGTTGACGCATCTTTTAATCCAGGCAAGTTCAGACCTAGGAGTCCGCACGAACTCAATAATATCATCGTGGGTAATGTCCATATGAGCGACCACCGCGCCGTTCTTATAGACCCCACCTCTTCTAAGTGTTTCATTTAATTGTGAGTAGATTTTTGCAAATGAGACTGGACCACTAGCTGTTAAGCCTTTGCCATTCTCGTGACCTTTCGGTCTGAGTTTTGATAAGTGAACGGCACAGCCTGCCCCATTTCTTAATGCATGGGACACAAATCTCCAGCTGGCCTCAATGCCCTCCGATCCTTCCATAGAATCTTCGACAACAAATACTGTACAGCTCACAGGGAGCCTTGATTCTGGGTTATCCAACCAAGATTGGACCCGACCAGTACGGGAAATTACGCTTGCAGTCATTAAACTAAATCAGACAATTCAGGTGGTTTATAGTTAGGGCCTTTCAAGACCTTTCCATCTTCTCGGTATATTGGTTTACCGTCCTCACCGAGCTTGGACAAATTACTTTTATGAACACGGTCCATTGCTTCATCTAGCAACCATCCCATATTCTCAGCGTATTGATAGCAGACATATACAAGATCAGCTAATTCTTTAAGAGCCTCTTCCTGATGATTTCTGCCATGCATAAATAACATACCTTCAGCTTGAAGGAACTCTTTAAATTCCTCAACTATAAGTTTATGTTGTACACCTCGCGTCTGTCTATCAGCTGAGCTTTTAAGGTTGTATTTCTTTCTGAATTCTTTCGCTTGGTCCGATAAAAATGATGTCTTCATGGATGGTGGGCCATTTGTTTACAAGGTTAATCATTGAATTAGCAAGAACAAAGTTCTGCTTTTGTAGTGCTAAGAAGACAGTGACAATATCTTTGTACTCAACATCACCACTGTTTAATCTATCACTTATTTGCCTTAACTTTAGATCCTGCTCCATCGTTAATTTTGTAATCGGAGGAGGGGGACCATAACTTAGGTTCTTTTTTGTCGAAGTCATAATCTTCTGCTGTTAATATTCTAGCTAGTCTAGCATTAACTAGAGCATCTTCTTCAGTCTGCCCTTTATCTTTAAATGTCTCGACTACTGTTTTCCAGGTGTATCCTTTCTCTTTGAAAAGCGCCTCAGCTCTTTTAACCCCGATTCCAGAAACTCCTGAATATCCGTCAGTTTGGTCCCCTGCCATTGATTGGATGAGGTGCCATTTGGCTCCGGCATCTTTGTCGATTGTGAATA